>Ga0206935_10025_pt1 | contig 58188 bp, 54 predicted proteins | sample Alteio_BWOrgHeat_13_FD_152924 | JGI IMG/M metagenome (GOLD analysis project Ga0206935, IMG submission 152924) | Enriched cells from forest soil in Barre Woods Harvard Forest LTER site, Petersham, Massachusetts, United States -... | ecosystem: Environmental > Terrestrial > Soil > Temperate forest >...
ACGAAACTCTAAAAATATTCAAATCGCATCCAACTATTATGTCGCATACCCTGCCTGACTATTATTCAAATTTGTTCCAGCAAAAGGTAAAGGATAAGATTCACTTAACGACATCCCTTGAACATATTGGTAGAGATACGGTTTGTAATTTTTTGTATGACCAGCAATACTGTATAGCGTTATACAGGCTAAGCCGGTCTTACGATTTCTCACTTCAAAATTCTTTGCGGGAAAGTTTTAGCGAAAACGGCGTAGAAGTTGGCACTGCATTTTATGTAAATCAAATTAATTTTGTAGGCATTCAACATCGCGTTTTGGTTACTGATAATGATAAACCTTCAAATATGTTCATTTCATTCGGCGGTTCTGGATTCTCAAAAGGAGAAAAAAATGACACTATCGCAGACTACCTTTTTGAATGTAGAAACCTGTCAATCAAGTACGAGGTAAATGGTCACCAGGAAGTATTTGTTGATGCAAATGGCGATAAGCCGTTAGAAATAATGTTTTTGAAGAAAGAGAAAAAATTGTTTTTAGCTTTCATAACAACTAAAAAAGATTCCACGCCATTCCATCACACAATCGGAACATCCTTATTTAAATAAAGCTGGGGTAGAGCATACACCCCGCCTGACTGATCGTAGCGCCAGCGAACAAAAAAAACCACCCGCCTATTCCACATAAATCGAACTCGCCGTAACATTAGCCCCCAATTTTACCGCCACGCCATTCTTCCAGTAAACCGCATATTTAATACCGTTTAGCACTTCAAAGCCCGCCACATAGACGTCGCCGCTTGAAACAAAAATGGATGATGCCTCTGAATAAACATTATTGGTAAGGTTGGCGGCTACACCGTTTTTCCAGTAAGTGGCATAAGTATAGTTATTTAACGTTTCGTAACCAGCCACATACACATCGCTGCCTGAAACAAAAATGGAAGTGGCCGCCGCCGTCGAGTGGGATACAGTGGTAAGGTAATTTGCAACCCCGTTTTTCCAGTACATGGCCCTTAAGGTAAGGCTGCCGTTAACCTGGGGGTTTACGTCGGCTTCGTCACCCCACACGTACACATCACTGCCTGAAACGTAAATGCCGGTAGTATTTGGGTAGCTATGATGGGTAGGTATCATAGTAACCAATCCGTTTACCAGCTCGGTTGCCAGGCCGTTTTTCCAGTACCTGGCAAAGCGGTAACTGCTGCCTTTACGGTAAGGGTTGTCAATGGTGTAACAATGTCAATACCCCCTTAATTTTGCCACCCTTATTGAAGTTGTTCCGCCCTCGCCGCTCCTGCAGAAATGTGATTTTTATAGCCTCGTCCTTCGTTTATCAAATGCGCTCATTTTGTGTAACTTAGTACCGTGCCCCTCGTTCACCGGGAATATGAAGCCCTTATTTGCAGCTATTGATTGCTTGTTATTCACTACATGCCTGGTATTCGCGGGCTGTGATCTGACTTGTGCGGATAATGTACCGCAGCGTGATAACCGTGGGGGGCTTGTACGGGTTGAAATAACCGACAAAACGGATGTGCATTACTACAAGATCGGAAAGACCGCCCGTCATAACTCGATTACAAAGCCCGATGAACTGAAAGCCTTACAGGTTGAATTGTATTTGATGAAAGAGGTGCAAAACATGAATATAAAAGACAGCATGGGATGTTATGACATGATTTTATATTTTAAGGATGGTACCAGCCAGCAAGCAGGTTTGATATACACCGTTTACGACGGGCTAATATATCACAATGATAGCACTAACAAATCTTATAAAACCAGCGAAATGGAAGCGCTTGTCAGGTCATATTTTTGATCGGCAAAGCACTATCTCACCGACACTTCACCAAATCACCATTCACCATTTCCACATTAAAAATCCCCATTTTATTGCCGAAGGAATTGGTAATATAGGTGAGCGCCTGCGCGATCTCGATATTCGCCAAACCGGATGCCGGGGGCATTTGTCCCTCAAAAAGTCTTTTGCCGATGGTTATTTTGCCTTTTAGTCCAAACATTACAGCGCAGGGAAGTTGGTCGCTGTTCTTCCTTAGGAAAACCGAATCCGTCAGCGGGGGGATCAACCCATTTAGGCCCTCGCCATGTTGCCCATGGCAATTTTGGCAATGGGTTTGATAAACCACGCTGCCCTCCGCGTAATAACGGTTAAATTCAAGCGAATCGCTGCTTTGGCACGATATGATCAATATCACAAGCAATGCGCAAATACTGCATATCACCTTCATTTTCATTTGCCGGCGGCGGCAGGTTCCGCCTTAAGGGTTTTTATATCGTCGATCAGTTGGGCAACCTGTTTTGGGTCGGTGCCGTCGTATGATCCGCGCACGCGCTTTTGTTTATCCACCAGTACAAACCAGCCCTGGTGTACATACCCGCCGGCAGCCGTGCTGTCCTTGCTTACGGCAACCAGGAAATTTTTTTCGGCGATGCGGTAAACGGTATCCCGGTTGCCCTGTAAAAACAACCAGCTATTGCCGGTAACGCCCAGCTTTTCGGCATAGTTCTTTAAAACCGGCGGAGTGTCATATTTCGGGTCGATGGTGAAGGAGACTATCTTTACGTCGGGGGTATCTTTATATGCCTTATACACCGCCAGCATATTGCGCTGCATGATGGGGCAGATAGATGGACAGCTGGTAAAAAAGAAATCCGCCACATAAATTTTGCCCGCCAGGTTTTGGCTGCCGGTGCTGTCGCCGTATTGATCTACAAATTTAAATGGGGGGATGGTAGCGTATGTGGTGTCGTTAACCACTTGCCCGTTAACCATTTTGGTAACGGCCGTACGGTTGCCGTAGATGGGCAGTGTTTTATTGCTGCTGTTAAATTTACAGGCGCAAAGGCAAATAAAACCCAAAAACAAATAAGCTGGTTTTTTCATTTCGTTTTGGTTTTAGCAATAAATTTGGTAGAAACGCCAAGCGCTGCGTTTAGTTGGGAATCGACCTGCATGATCAGTTTTTTCTGTTTGGCCAGGTAGGCCATATTGGCATCATGCGGTTTAGTGGTAAGATCGGGGTTAAAGCCGTGCATCCAAACATCCATGGCGCTGTCGGCCATTATTACTTTATCAAGCACCAGTTTTACCGAATCGGTCAAAGCGGCCGCCGCCGTCTTTTTGGCCAGGCTGTCAAGCACGGTCTTGTTCTTTAACAATTGCTCATCGGTGCCCATATCTTTTTGATGCACCGCTATAACCGAATCCATCAGCGACTGTTCCTGCGCTTTTTTATCGGCGCAGCCAAATAAAACCAAACACACTGCGGGCAGCAGCAATAATTTTTTCATATGATGACGTTAAACCGGGCAAATTTAATAAGGAGTTTAATAGGAGTGGTATTTATATGATAAAATTACAAGGGGGAGAAGTTAAAAAATAAAAATAACAAACTTTGTCATAGAGAGCGCAGTGTGGCAACCTTGTCGCTGACTCGCAAGCGGTAATGCACCGGCGACGAGGTTGCTTCGTCGCACCCGGCGCGCTGCGCCACCAGCTCCTCACAATGACATGTTGGCTGAACGTGAACTTCCCTACGTATAATTCATCGCCCGTATAAAGAAAATATAATCCGTTACCGGTAATTTCTCAACACCGGCCATGATCAGGTGCTGGCCCGCCTGCGCGCGGTGATGGGTACCGTGGTTGATGAGTTGCGTCAATAGGTCTGTCAGCTTATTTTCCCAATTGTTACCACGCATGTCCTGGTAGCTGATCTGCTTTTCGAAATCTTCTGGGTTTAATTGCGACAAAAAGTCGATCCATTGCTGCCCGTTTTCAGCAATGATGGCGCCCAAAGTATCAGCCGGCCATTCGGGCCATAAAGCCCGGACCGCACCGGGCAACCCTTTGGCACGATTAAGCCATACCTGCTGTGCTGCCAGCAAATGAGCCATAAATTTTACCGGTTTTTCGGGATTGTCAGCTTTAATAATCGTATCAAGGATGATTTGGTTTGCATAGCGGTCGTATTCAAACAGGCGGATGAAGTGATCTTTCATGAGGTAAAGATAAATAGTTCATGGTTCATGGTTCATAGTTCATGGTTCATAGTTCATAGTTAATGGTTCATAGTTCATGGTTCATAGTGGCTGCAACTGTTTGGTCAAAAAAGCCGTTTGGGGACATTGCGGTCGACATATTTTTATGCCAACAAACAAACTTACAGCAACTATGAACTATGAACCATGAACCATGAACTAAAAGACTTATTAACAATAAGATAATAATTTTAACATCATTAGCTTATATCGGCCCCGTACCTTTATATTTATAGTTAAAGATCAATGCTATGAAATTATTTGCTCATTTCCCAAGGCTGTTTAAAGCCTTCCGCGAATGGATGATCTTGAGGAGCATGCGCTCAACATTCATTCATTAAACATTATTAGTGAAAATTTTGTTTTATTTGGGCTGCATTTGGCTCATTTGAATGATATCTCTATACGGGGACATACCCATAAACAAAGAACTTTTTGGTGAAGATTTTGCCTGGGGCGTTTCCACCGCCGCATTCCAGATTGAGGGAGCTTGCGACCTCGACGGTAAAGGCATGTCGATTTGGGATGTTTTTGTAAACCGGACCGACAAAATAAAAAGCGGGCACAGCCCTGCAGTCGCCTGCGATTTTTATAACCGGTATGAGCAGGATATCGACCTGGTTAAGCAGCTGAATATTCCCAATTTCCGGTTCTCCCTATCGTGGACGCGCATCCTGCCTAACGGCGCCGGTGAAATAAACCAGCCCGGCATCGACTACTATAACCGCGTTATTGATTATTGCCTGCAAAACGGCGTGGAACCCTGGATAACGCTGTACCACTGGGATCTGCCCCATGAGCTGGAGCTTAAAGGCGGCTGGACGAACCGTGATTCGGTAGATTGGTTTACAGACTATGTAAAAATTTGCGCGCAACACTTTGGCGACCGGGTGAAACACTGGATGGTTATGAATGAGCCGGGGGTTTTTGCCGGCGCAGGTTATTTTTTGGGTATTCACGCACCTGGCCGAACCGGCTTAAAAAACTTTTTACCCGCTATACACCACGTAGTGCTCAGCATCGTTGCGGGCGCAAAGCAATTGCGCCGGGATTTGCCGGCTGCGCGGATCGGCACCACTTTCTCATGTTCTTTTATTGAGCCGCATTCGGACAAACCAAGGGACCTGGCAGCTGCAAAAAGGGTTGATGCGCTGTTAAACCGTTTGTTTATTGAAGCAGTTTCGGGCTATGGCTATCCTTTGGATGATGTGCCGGCTTTAAAGGGTATTACCAAATATATTTTACCTGGTGATGCCGGCAATATGAAGTTCGAGTTCGACTTCACCGGCATACAAAATTATACGCGCGAAATTGTTAAATATTCATTTTTTACGCCCTATATCAGCGCTGCTTTGGTTAAGGCAGAGGACCGGGGCGTTCCGTTAACCGAAATGAAGTGGGAAGTTTATCCCCCCGCCATTTACGAGATGATCAAAAAGTTTAATGCTTATCCGGAAGTAAAAAAACTGATCATCACTGAAAATGGCGCGGCCTTTCCGGATGAGGTAATTAACGGTGGTGTGGCCGACCCTTTGCGTGTTGAATATCTGCAAACTCATATCGCCCAGGTATTAAAGGCTAAAAAAGAAGGCTATAAGGCGGATGGATATTTTGTTTGGACGCTGACCGATAATTTTGAATGGGCCGAAGGTTACCATCCGCGTTTTGGGTTGATCTATGTTGATTTCGATACGCAGCGCCGCATTATTAAGTCGTCAGGGCGTTGGTTTGCTGCGTTTTTGAAGGGTTAGACTTGCCCGCCTGCGGCTTGGGTAGGCTTACGTAGAATACCGAGCCTTCACCAGGTTTGCTTTCCACCCAAATCCGGCCACCATGGTGTTCCACGATCTGTTTGCTGATAGAAAGCCCAAGTCCAAATGATTTTTCGCCGGCGGTGCCAGGCCGTTTTGCCTCGGTAAACATGGTAAATATCTCCTGCTGCATGTGTTCAGGCACGCCGATGCCATCGTCTTTTACGGATATTTCAACTTCTTTTTTCCGGTCGGCAATATCTATCCTGATGGTTGCACCCCTTGGGCTGAATTTAATGGCATTAGTGATGAGATTGCTGAGCACGCGCCAGATTTTTTCGCGGCTTATTAATATTTCGTCAGGCTGCTGAAGAAGGTTCAGTTCGATATGCTGATTTTTCTCAGCCGCCTTAAACCGCAGCAGTTCAACGCTTTTACTCAGCAGGGCATTAATATCAACCAGTTCCTTTTTAAGCCCCGATTGGCCTTCATTGGTTACCTCGAGCAACTCGCTGATCAGTTCCAGCGAATCATTCGACGTTTCGCGGATGATGTTAATTAATTCTCTTTGCTCCGGCGTAAAGTCATCATCCTCCATCGCTAAGGTTAACGCGGCTATTCCGCCTATCGGGTTGCGCAGGTCATGGGCAACGGCGCGCAGTATGCGGTCCTTCTCAAAAATACTGGCCTTAAGTTCTTCCAGCGTCTTTTCCAGGTCAACCTTTTGCAGGCTTACACGCTGGTTAAGCGCATTTACAATCCTGATATCTCTTTTTGAACGCTTCCAGTTTCTGAACACCAGCGCTACAATCACCATGGCCATCAGGGCGCAGGCAATGGCAGCATATAAATACCGCTGTTCTATCTTGTTATGCCCCCTTAGGTTATCTATTAAATACTGTTTCTCAAAGCTGTCAAGCTGTTGGTTTACATCGCTTTCCTTTAAAAGGTTCAGTTTGGTTATGCTGGAATCCCGCTCGGTAAGATAGGTTTGCAAGTAAGCTCTCGATACCTCAAAATCTTTTTTTCGCAGGTAATAGCCGCTTATCAGGCGGTTCCAGTCAGCTTCCGCGTCCTCGTTTTTTACACCGTCCAATTGAGCGCGCAAAGCGGTCAGCAAGCTTTTTAGCTCCTCATTTTGGTTACTGTTGTAATATATCTGCGCAAGTTTTATTTCCGTCAGTTCAGCATCACTGTTGTCATTGCCCTTTTGCAGGTTGATGGCAATGCTTTTTTTCAGCAGCCCGGTTGCCTCTTTAGTGTCGCCTTTCGCAATCAGCACTTCTGCCTGGTTGCCATAAACCACGCCACGGGCCATGTCTATCATGTTGGGCCTGTCTTTATATTGCGGCCCGTACTGGTTAATGTATTGCAGGGCGCTTGCAAAATAAAACATGGCGCTGTCCAGGTCGCCGGTATGTTTATAGCTAAGTGCAATATTGTCCAGCACTTCCTGGTTTCGGTAAAAATCGGCGAATTTATCCCGGGTGGGAAAACTGAGGCGGTAACTTTCCTTAAAGTAGTTCGCCGCCAGCTTGTAATGGCCCATTTTATACAGGATCATCCCCATCCGGTACGAATAATCAGACAGGGCCCCATTATTAAGATAGTTTTTGCCGATCCTGAAACCCTCGAAGTAACGCCGGTAAGCATCGTTGTATTTATGCATCGAAAAATAGGCATCGCCTACCGCCATGTTGGCCTCTACGTAATTCGCCTGGTAATCCTTTGGGTTCGCCGTTTTATTGGCCACAGCCAGCATGCTGTCGGCATACAAAAGCGCCTTTTGATTATCGACTTTTGTTTTCTTCCAGTAAACATAGTGAAATCCGAGTGCACGGAATTTATCGTCGATATTTGGTTTGCTGATGCGGCTCAACGCTGAGTCCATATAATGAAGCCCACGCTCAACTTTGTTGGTTCCAAAAAGCCGGGAAACTGTGTCTAAAACCGGCAAAAAGGCTTTTGAATAGCCGGACAGCTCTGCCTTTTTTTCGGGTTGACACGAGACTATTAAAAAAGAAATAAATAATAAGAAACTCGCTTTTACGCGGTAGTTAATGCGTTTAACACACGGAAGGCGATAATTACTGGCAGACATTATCAATCGTTCAACAAAAACACAAAATTCTTTATACGTAACGATAGGACGGGGATGTTCGTCAAAAATAAGTAAAAATTATTTAAAAGCATCCTCCCCGGTAATGTCGTACCCGGTGATTAACAGGTGGATATCATGTGTCCCTTCATAAGTAATAACCGACTCCAGGTTCATCATATGCCGCATTATGGGGTATTCGCCGGTAATGCCCATGCCGCCCAGCATCTGGCGGGCTTCGCGGGCTATCGTTAGCGCGGTGTACACGCTGTTTCGCTTAGCCATCGAGATTTGCGCCGGCGTTGCCCGGTTCTCATTTTTTAACTGGCCCAGGCGCCATACCAAAAGCTGGCCTTTGGTTATCTCGGTCAGCATTTCGGCCAGTTTTTTTTGCTGCAGCTGAAAGCCGGCTATCGGCCTGCCAAATTGTTTACGCTCTTTTGAGTAGCGTACTGCTGTGTCATAGCAGTCCATTGCCGCACCCAACGCACCCCATGCTATACCGTAACGTGCCTGGTTTAGGCAGCCCAGGGGACCTTTAAGGCCGGCAACGTTTGGTAAAAGGTTTTCCTTCGGGACCTTAACGTGATCGAACACCAGCTCACCTGTAGCCGAAGCGCGTAATGACCATTTATTATGTGTTTCGGGTGTAGTAAAACCTTCCATCCCGCGTTCGACGATCAAGCCGCGTATTTTTCCATGCTCATCCTTTGCCCAAACAATGGCTATATCCGCAAACGGGGAATTAGATATCCACATTTTGGCGCCGTTCAATATATAATGATCTCCGGCATCCTTAAAATTGGTTTCCATTCCGCCCGGATCCGAGCCGTGGTCAGGTTCGGTTAATCCAAAGCAGCCCATCAGTTCGCCGGTCGCCAGTTTAGGCAGGTACTTCTTCTTCTGTTCTTCCGATCCATAAGCATAAATAGGATACATTACCAGCGAACCCTGTACCGAAGCGGTCGACCGGATGCCCGAATCGCCGCGTTCAATTTCCTGCATAATAATGCCGTATGACATATAATCGAGCCCTGCGCCGCCATATTCAGCGGGTACGGTTGGCCCAAATGCGCCGATCTCGCCCAAACCTTTTATTAGCTGCTTTGGAAATTCCGCACGTTGTGCATAGTCTTCAATAATGGGGCTTACTTCCTTTTTTACCCAATCGCGCACCGAGGCACGGATGAGTTTATGTTCGTCGGTCAGCAGTTCATCCAGCAGGTAATAATCAGGCGATTCGTACAGATCTTTCTTAGGCATAGTGTATTCAATTGGTGCGCAAAGATAGGCTTTTTTGATTTCGGATTTCGGAATTTCGATTTCGGATTTAGCATTTATAGTATTGGATATTCCAGGGTCTATTTTGCGTAATATGCATTCAAATAAATCCGAAATCGAACATCCGAAATCCGAAATTCCACTACCTTTGACCTATGATCACCATTGCCATACACGGTGCCGAGTTTTTTGCCTACCATGGTTTTTACCCCGGGGAGCAAAAATTAGGGACGAAGTTTATAGTGGATATCGAGGTTGAATTCAGGCCGGTAATAGCGGGCATCAGGCAAGACGATATAAGCCACACCGTTGACTATGAACAGTTGTATGACATAGTTTATCGCGAAATGAAGCACACCCGCAAACTGATAGAGACCGTTGCCCAATCCATCGCTGACGGCATAAAAGGGAAGTATCCATTTGCAGACACTATTAAGATCGTGTTGAAGAAAATGCATCCGCCAATGCCGGGTAAGGTTGATTATTCAAGCGTGACGGTTATTGTCTGAACACGATTTGCAGGATTTTGTAGATTAGCAGGATATTTGTGCGATTTAAAAGCATAGGCTTGTGCGATTCTTCTCTTTATAGGAGGGGAGCCTGCGTTAACCTGCCAATTTTGGAAATAATCATTATGAATTAATTTATAACCCCGTGTTCTCAAAAATAACTCCCGACATATTGTCCTCCATTAAATCCGTCGTTGGGGCGGACAACGTCATAACCGACCACGATGGTCTGGAAAAATACAGCCATGATGAAACCGAGGACCTGCACTACTACCCTGAAGTTGTAGTAAAACCTGCATCGCCGGAGGAAATTGCAACGCTGCTAAAGCTTTGCAATGAAAAAAAGATTCCCATCACCCCACGCGGTGCAGGAACAGGTTTAGCCGGAGGCGCGTTGGCCATAATGGGCGGCATCTCGCTTGCGATGGAACGTTTTAACCGGATTTTGAACATCGATGAACAAAACTTACAGGCTATTGTAGAGCCCGGCGTCATCACCGAAACATTTATGGACGCCGTTGCCGCAAAGGGCCTGTTATACCCGGTGGACCCGGCAAGCAAGGGCAGTTGCTTTATCGGCGGCAATGTGTCACTCGGTTCCGGCGGGCCCAGGGTGGTCAAATATGGAACAATCCGCGAGTATATCCTTAATCTGCAGGTGGTTTTGCCCTCCGGCGAAATCATCTGGACCGGCGCCAATACGCTGAAATACGCATCAGGCTATAATTTAACACAACTCATGATCGGCGCCGAAGGCACTTTAGGCGTCATCACCAAAATTGTGACCAAACTTATACCCCGGCCAACAACAGATGCCCTGTTGCTTGCTTCTTTTGCCACGGTCGATGCGGCGGCAGCGGCGGTATCTGCAATTTTCAGGGCAGGTATCGTGCCGTCTGCGTTGGAATTTATGGAGCGAAGAGGAGTGGAGTGGGTAAAGGAGCATGACGGGATTGCATTTGATTTAAAAGACGGCATAGAAGCATTTTTGCTGATAGAGGTCGACGGCACCAACCAGGAAGTGATTTTCTCGGATTGTGAAAAGATCAACATGGTGCTGGAAGAATTTGACTGCAAGGATGTCTTGTTCGCAGACAGTGCTGCTCAGAAAGAAGAAATATGGCGCATGCGGCGCACGATGGCGGTATCCGTGAAATCAAATTCGATATATAAGGAAGAAGACACGGTTGTTCCCCGCGCCAACCTGCCGCAATTAATTAAGGGAATAAAGGAGATCGGTCGCAAATATGGCTTTGAATCCGTTTGTTATGGGCATGCCGGTGATGGAAACGTTCATACCAACGTGATCAAAGGCAACATGAGCGATGAGGATTGGAACAACAAGCTAAAAGACGGCATCCGCGAGATATTTGAACTAACGGTATCGCTCGGCGGCACCATCTCCGGCGAGCATGGCATCGGCATGGTACAAAAGGAGTTTATGCCGATAAAATTCACCGAAACGCATTTTGCGCTATGGCGGGGCATTAAAAATGTATTCGATCCAAACGGTATCCTAAACCCGGGAAAGATATTTTGATTTATTTCGGATTTTTCACATATTGTTTATTTTTATAGGCGTTCAAGAGGGCTTTGCCGTTTCGGATGTTCCATTTCGGATTTATTGTAATTTTAAAATTGATTTAAGATTTAACACGATAATTCAATCACTAATTCACTAACTCACTAATTCACCAATTCACTAACTCACTAACTCACTAACTCACTAATTGACAACCCTCCTTCATATTTCCAACGATGATCTTATTAAAGTAGGGCTGGCTGTATTATGCGGCGGGCTGCTTGGGCTTGAGCGACAGTATAAAAACAAGATTGCCGGGTTTCGCACCATTATCCTGATCTGCGTGGGTTCGGCGTTGTTTACCATCGTTGCGGAAAAGTCGGGTAATTTGGCGGCCATGAACATCGTAACAGGTGTTGGTTTCATTGGCGCCGGGGTAATTTTCAAGGACAATGTAGGCGTAAGCGGTTTAACTACTGCGGCGGTTATATGGGTATCCGCAGGCATTGGGATGGTGATCGGGTCCGACAAATATCTTTTAGGTATAATTTCCACGCTGGCAGTTTTGGTGGTTTTAGTGCTGTTTAGTTTGCTGGAAGGATATATCGATAAAATTCACCGCGACAAATTATTTGTAATTGAATTCACCAATGGCGACTTTGAAAACCTGGAGCACATCCTTGAGTTGATCAAAGCCAATGATTTAAAATCAAATACCATCAATGTCTCAAAAAAAGACGGCTGCATGCAAGCCGCTATCTGGGTAACCGGCCATAAAATGAAGCTGGCAAAGCTGTCCGAGGTGTTTTTGAAAATGTCGGAGATCAAGTCGTTTTAAAGCAGGTTATCATGAAAATCAGATGGTTTATTTTGCTGACTTTGATCCTCACATGTTCATTCGCAAACGCTCAATTTAAATTCAAAAATGATCGTGATTTCAGGTACTACAGTGACAGTATAAATAAGTTTGCTAAAATACCACCGCCTGATTTTTCAAAGATCGATTTTCAAATGCGGTTCTTCGTAATTAGTTACGCCAATTTCCCAAATGCTATATACATTTTCGAGCATAAACGCACTGGCGACTGGGCTTTAACACGTTATCGTTTTTGCTCGTTTGACATGCAAAATTTCAGTAATTTTATTAAAGATAGCCTGTTAGTCACCCACTTGTGGAAGAATCGTTGGGACACTTTATTAAAAACCCATATCTTAACTTTACCACCGGGAGCTGCCGTTGAAAAGCGATGGCGGAAGAGAAATGGCATGGTGATCGCAATTGCCGATGGCGTAGGTTACCGGATTGAATTACTAAGCAGCCGTAAACGACGCAGGTATAGTTATGGAAATCCTGAAGGAATACTAAACGAAACAGATACTGACAACCAGGAATTTGCTGATTTTGTCCATATCCTTCGTGTTTTAAATGATGAAACCAAATATGCAGAAGCACCAGCGGTGCGATGCCCCTGAAGGTATTTATGAGTTATAGCACTAAATAAAAGGCATGAAAAAAATCGGCTTCATTTTGTTCATCTTTTTAAACATTCATTCGTCATTTGCGCAAAATGAGCGAAGCTTCGCGATCTCCAACCGGTACGACGTTATCGTTTACGGCGGCACAGCGTCAGGCGTTATCGCAGCTTACACGGCCAAACAAATGGGCAAATCGGTTTTGCTGATCGAACCCGGCAATCGCGTAGGTGGTTTAACAACCGGTGGACTTGGCTACACGGATATTGGCAATAAATACGCGATCAAAGGCCTTTCTCTCGATTTTTACCGCAGAGTAGGCCAGCATTACGGCGCTTTTGAACAATGGATTTTTGAGCCGCATGTGGCAGAAAATATTCTTTTGGCTTACTTAACTAAAGCAAACGTGCAGGTGGTCTATTCGTATCGGGTCATTTCAGCCTACAAGTTTAATGGGAAAATCCAGTCGATAATAGTAGATAACGCGGCTCGTCCATCTTCAAAAACCAATAAAGTGGTCAGTGCCAAAGAGTTCATCGATTGCAGCTACGAAGGCGACCTGATGGCCAAAGCGGGCGTATCCTACACCGTCGGCCGCGAGGATAATAAACAATACAACGAAACTTACAACGGCTCGCAGCTAAGAGATAAACACCAATTTCCGGATGGGGTAGACCCCTATAACATTCCCGGTAAACCCGAAAGCGGCCTGCTGTGGGGTATCAGCAAAAATAAATTGCTGCCCGACGGAACAGGCAATAGAATGGTGCAAACCTACAATATCCGGGTTTGCCTGAGTAAAGACCCCGCCAACAGCATTCCTATTACCGAACCGGAAGATTATCAGCCTGAACGGTATGAATTATTGCTGCGCCTGATGGGGAAAAAGCCGGTCCGGCATATTGAGGACATCATGACCACCAGCGAAATGCCCAACCACAAAACCGACATAAACAATAACGGGCCTTTCTCCACAGACATGATCGGCATGAACCGGAATTATCCGGAAGGCAACTACGCCGAACGTGCGGCCATTTTTAAGGCGCACGTAAATTATACAAAAGGGTTTTTCTATTTCATTGGGCATGATCCCCGTGTTCCGGAAAACCTGCGGAAAGAAATGCTGCAATACGGCTATCCTAAAGATGAATACCTCAACTCCGGTCATTTTACCACCCAAATGTATGTACGCGAAGCGCGAAGGATGATCGGCGCATACGTGATGACGCAGGCCAATTGCCAGGGAAAAGAAACGGTTACCGATGGCATCGCCCTGGCCGCCTACACCATGGACTCGCACAATGCTGAGCGCCTGGTAATAAATGGCATGGTGAAAAACGAGGGCGATGTACAAATAGGCGGGTTCGGCCCGTACCCAATCTCGTACCGCAGCATTACGCCAAAATCAGATGAATGTACCAACCTGCTGGTGCCGGTTTGTCTGTCAGCCTCGCACATTGCCTACGGCTCCATCCGCATGGAACCTGTATTTATGATGGTGGGGCAATCGGCTGCGGTGGCCGCCAGTATGGCTATAGATGACAAATGCCCGGTTCAGCGGGTAAATGTGCAAAAACTACAGGCCGGGCTAAAAAACAATCCGCTTGCCGACGGTAGCACACCGGAGATTCTGGTTGATAATGATGATACAACGGCAGTAACAAAACAGGGTAACTGGCAAAGAATGCCAAATTATGAAGGATGCTATGGGCCGTCGTTATTGCTTGATACCGCGAAGGATAAAGCTGCTGATTATGTCCGTTTTTCACCATCGATCAAAAAAACGGGTAATTACAACGTCTATGTTTACACAGTTAAAGCCGCAGGCGCAAGTTCACATCTCAACATCGAAGTAAACGACGGCGCTAAAGAAAATAAGACAGACCTTGATCTGAATAAAGTAACTGTGAAAGGCCAAACAGAAGGGGAATGGGTACCCATTGGTAAATTCTATTTCTCCGCCGGAAATAAAGGCTTTGTTGCCATTACCGGTAAAAACACCGACGGGAATATTTTAGCTGATGCTGTCCTTTTCATTCCGGAATAACCCAAGACTTACGAAGTTTCAAAAACTTCGTAAGTCTCACGCAGTAAACCTTTTGCCTTCCTCGTCCGCCATAGCTTTAGCGGCGGCGGATCAATTGGTATTCAAAATCAACCCCGGCTCATCATACGCAATCATCCGCGTACGTTCTTCCAACGGAATCGGTACTGACTTATTTGCTTTATAATCATAGCTGATACAAACCGTTTTACCGGTAGTACAAATCTCTTCGCCGTGCCCGGTTACTCTAACCAAAACATGCGTAATATCGAAGCTGCTGTTGCCTATGCGGGTGGTACGCACGTAACAAAATATCTTGTCGCCAAGCAAAACGGGCTTTAAATAATTCACTTCCGAGCGGCCTACAATTACGCCGTTTTCGCTCCAGTCCCATTGAATCACCTCGTGCCAGTACTTTAAACGGGCCTCTTCAAAGTAGGTTAGGTAGATCGCGTTGTTCACATGTCCTACCGCGTCGATATCCGAAAAGCGGGTAGCAATCGGGGTTTTGAATTTATAATCTGATAGTTTTTCAGCCATTGTGCGCCATTTTGTCGTCTAAAAATAAAAAGTGCAGACAGATTGTCTGCTAAAACAGTGTTTTTAAGTGCTGGTATAACACTTGATGAATCTGCTGCGAAGATAATTAAAAGAAAAACCTTAGGAGGATAGAAAAATGACATTAGTAAAATTTGCCAACGGGCACAAAAATCATGCGGTTAACCCTTTCTTCAGCGACGTATTTGATTCGATCCTGAACGACTCTCGTTTAAGCGATAAACTGGCCGGCCGCGCGCCTGCTGTGAACATTTCGGAAACCGAAAATGAATTTCACATCGAGTTAGCTGCTCCCGGTTTAAAAAAGGAGGATTTTAAGATCAATCTCGACAAAAACGTATTGACTGTTTCGGCCGAAAAGAAGACCGAAAATGTTGAAGAAGGAAAAAAATTCAGCAAACGCGAATACAGCTACAACTCATTCACCCGCTCATTCACTTTACCGGAAGTTGCCGACCATGGCAAAATCGAAGCTGAATACACCGACGGCGTGTTAAACCTTAAAGTAGCTAAAAAAGAAGAAGCTAAAGTTCAGGCAAGGGAAATTGCTGTAAAGTAAACTAAGATTTTTAGGATTACGAAGATTATAAGATTTATATAGGGTAATTCATCCTAAAATTTATTTAATCATACGAATCCTGGTTAAAATGTTTTCATAATAAGTTGGTTTAGTTTGAGAAGGCCGCTCCGCGAGGGGGCGGCCTTTTTGTACTAAGATTTATAGGATTTAAAAGATATGTGGGATTAAACCCCCATTGTAATCTTATTCATCCTTCTAATCCTGTAAATCTTAGTTTAGTCACGCATATTTATATACTGCAAAGGCTGCCCATAATCACCTTTTCTGCATAAAGCAATCACTGCTTGCAGATCATCTATCTTTTTACCCTGAACGCGTACCTGGTCATCCATAATGGAGGCCTGAACCTTTAGGCCGCTGTCCTTTATTGCCTTAACGATCTTTTTTGCCGCTTCCTTGTCAATACCTTCTTTGATCTTTATTTCCTTGCGGATCATATTGCCCGATGCATATTGCTCTTTGCCGAAATCCAGCGCCTTTGGATCGAGGTTTTGCTTAACCATACGGCCGATAATGCTGTCCTGTATGGCTTTCAGGCGCATGTCATTTTCGGTCACTACCGTTAACGTATTCGTTTTTTTATCCAGGTCGATAGTACTGTTGGAGCCATGGAAGTCATAGCGGTTGAGTATCTCTTTTTTGGCGGTATTAACGGCGTTATCAAGCGTTTGCCCGTCAATTTTACTTACAATATCAAAAGTTGGCATAGTGGTTTTATTGGTGATGACAAAGTTAATGATAGTTCATGGTTCATGGTAGAAAATAGTTCATGGTTCATGGTTCATGGTTCATGGTAGAAAATAGTTCATGGTTCATAGTTCATGGTTCATGGAAGAAAAAAGTTCATAGTTCATGGTAGGAAATGGCAATGGTTTATTCTAAAGCGCTGTTCGGTAGCTTAGATAATACAAATAGCACACCTGCTATCTACCCACAATCCTTCCTACCATGAACTATGAACTATGAACGTCCCATGAACCATTAACTATGAACTAAAAATACAAATGAGTTAATATTAAATTAACAATTAAATAAGCAGATTTGTAAATCCGGCTGAGAGGCCGGCCTTTTATGGATAATAAAAACGTACCTATAATTAATCGCGAGATCAGCTGGCTTTATTTTAACGACAGAGTTTTGCAGGAAGCTGCCGACCCATCGGTTCCGTTAATTGACAGGATAAAGTTTTTGGCCATCTTTTCATCCAACCTGGATGAGTTTTACCGCGTCAGGGTCGCCACGCTTAGCCGGCTGGCCAATTTGAATGAAAAGGCAAAGGAAATATTAGGTTACAATCCCAAAAAGGTACTCAACCAGATAAAAAACATAGTTGTACGGCAGGAGCGTAAGTTTAACAACCTGTACGAGAACATCATAGTAAAACAGCTGGCGGAAGAAAAAATATTTATCCTCAACGACAAACAGCTGAATGTAAGCCGGGGCGAGTTCGTAAAGCATTACTTCAGGGAAAGGCTGCTCTCTACCCTGGTGCCGATCATGCTGAGCGAGGAGGCGCCCTTACCCGAATTGCGCGACCGGGCTATTTACTTTTTTGTAAAACTTACCAAAAATAAAAAATCAAGGCTGGCACTGATCGAATTTCCTGATACCCTGCCCAGGTTTGTCGTGCTGCCCGAAACCAATAACCTTAAGTTTGTTATCCTGGTGGATGATATCATCCGGTATAGCCTGGAAGATATTTTCTTCATCTTTGACCATGATAGCATCGAGGCATATTCTATTCAGCTTACGCGCGATGCGGAACTTGACCTGGACAAAGAAGTAAGCGAGAAATTTATCGATTCGCTTTCAAAAAGTTTACTTAAGCGACGGAAAGGCAAGCCTATGCGTTTGCTTTACGACTCGGAAATGCCGCTCGACATGCTGAAATACCTGGTAACCCGGATGGGCATGCACGGCGAAAACCTTATACCGGGTAACCGTTATCATAACTTCAAAAATTTCATTTCTTTTCCAAATGTGGGTCGTGCTGAACTGGAATACGAAAAGAACGTTCCTTTGCCGGTTGACGGCCTCTCCTTTGGCAGGAGCCTGATGGAAATGGTGGCAAAAAAGGATTACCTTATTAGCACGCCCTACCAGTCATACGATTATGTGCTGCACTTTTTACGCGAGGCTGCTATTGACCCGAAAGTTAAGGAGATCAGCATTGCGGTATACCGGCTTGCCGAAAATTCACGCGTAATACACGCGCTCATCAACGCCGCAAAAAACGGGAAAAAAGTGAGTTGCCTGGTCGAGTTGCAGGCGCGTTTTGATGAGCAAAATAACATCACCTGGAGCCGGCGGCTGGAGGAAGAAGGGGTAACGGTGCTTTACGGCATACAGGGGTATAAGGTCCATTCTAAAATTTGTCTTGTTTCCAGGCTCGAAAAAGGTAAACTGGCCTATTACGCGTGTTTGTCGACCGGTAATTTTAATGAAAAGACCGCCCAGTTGTACGCGGACCATACCCTGCTTACGGTTGACAAGCGCATTACCGACGACCTGGTAAATATTTTTAAAGCTTTAAGTAAAAATATTCTCCCCCGGGGCCTTAAAAGCCTGATCGTTTCGCCCATTGATTCCAGGCCGGCTATTTATAAACTGATCGACAACGAAATAAAAAACGCAAAGGCCGGCAAAGAAGCCTACATGATCCTGAAAATGAACAGCCTTGCCGACGAGCAATTAGTGGCCAAGCTGTACCAGGCAAGTAATGCCGGGGTGAAAATTAAGATGATCATACGGGGCATGTGCTGCTTAATTTCCGGGTTGAAAGGGTACAGCCAGAATATCGAGGTGATCAGCATCGTGGATAAATACCTGGAACATTCGCGCGTGCACATCTATTGCAACGGAGGGGACGAATTGATCTTTCTCACGTCGGCCGATTTTATGACGCGGAATATAGATACGCGCGTTGAGGTTGGTTTCCCGGTGTACGATGAGGATTTGAAAAAAGAGGTCAGGGACATTATCGACTTGCAATTGGCGGACAATACTAAGTCGCGCGAAATAAATGCCCACAATACCAACAAATATCACAAAAACGACTCAGGCATCCCACAACGCGCCCAGGTCGATATTTACAACTACCTGAAATTTAAAAACAAGTAAAAATTGAGATACGCCGCAATTGACATTGGTTCAAATGCAGTAAGGTTGCTTATTGCCGATATTATTGAAAACAACGCTTCCGTTTCCTTCAAAAAGAATACACTCGTGCGCGTGCCGCTTCGCCTGGGCGATGATGCCTTTTTGGATCACCGGCTGTCGGAGCGAAAAATAACCGACCTGCTGAAAACCATGCAGGCCTTCCGTAACCTGATGGACGTTTACAAAGTGGTGGATTACCAGGCCTATGCCACCTCGGCCATGCGCGAAGCAAAAAACGGCGAGGAGATTGCAGCGAGGATTAAGGCAGAAGCAAATATCGAGCTGGAGATTGTTAACGGGCAAAAAGAAGCGTCCATCATTTACTCCAGCCATGTGGAGGAGAATATCGATAAAAGCAAAAACTACCTGTACATCGATGTGGGGGGCGGAAGCACGGAGTTATCCCTTTTTTCCGCCGGCGAATTATGGGCATCCAAGTCTTTTAATATCGGCACCATCCGGATGCTGGACAACCAGGATACTGAAGAAACCTGGAAAGACATGACCGAATTTTTGCGCGAGAATACAAAGCCGTTTAAATTGGTATCCGGCATCGGCACGGGAGGCAACATCAATAAGCTTTACCGCATGTCTGACGAGAAGGAGGGCAGCCCTTTATCTTTTGGTAAATTAAAATCGCTTTACCAATACCTGAATTCTTTTTCGTTGAAGGACAGGATAAATGTGCTTGGTTTGAACCAGGACCGCGCCGACGTGATCATCCCCGCCTGCGAGATATACATGACTGTTATGAAGGCCGCAAACATTAAAAATATCTATGTGCCCACCGTTGGTTTAGTAGACGGCATCATACAAACTTTGATTGAGAAACATTATTCGAAATAAGCCAATTGGTCCGAATAAACGGCCTGAGCGTTGGGTTCCCCTCTTGAGAGGGGCACGGGGTGTGTCATTCGATGCTGAAGTTGTATGTTATTTCTGACTATAACGTCCATCCTCACACGAAAACACACCCCCGCAACCGCGCTGTCTGCCGCACCCCCTCTCAAGAGTAATGGCACTAACTTAAGTATTTTATTTATATTTCCTATACTTCCCGATTTTGGTTTTCCTTGCATATTGTCTGTTTGGTCGCATGGGTATGATTTGTTTTTTAATTTGATTGAGCAACTTGTCCATATCTTCCTGGAGACCATCTGTTGTATACTCTTCCCTTTTTATCGATAAGTATTGTCTTATTAGCCTCAAAGAATTCTTGAATGAGATCCTCTTGGGGGGAAAGGTCAGTTTGTTCAACTGACTTTGCTATTATTTTCCGCACCATATTGTATGCGGTCAGCGCTATTGTGATTTCCTTGAATACCATATTCTCGCTCTTACTCCTAACGATATTTATATCCATCAAAGTTTTAACTTCCCTGATGGTTATTTCAATATCCCACCTGGTTACATATTTTGCAATGATGTCCGCCTTTGTAATCTGTTTATCTAAAAGGGTAGTATAGTGTACCCGCTCAGTTTTTCCATCTGCAGGTGACAGGAAAGTGATCCTGCGCATCAGCAGCTTGGGCGGCAATTCCCAATCCTGGTTCCACCACTTAGGTATATTTCCACGGCTTAACTCTACTATTTCATCTCCGTCAGCAATTTTTTCTATTACCTTGTATGCCCTTTCTCTTTTTCCCGGAACTATTAAATGACATCCCTGGCGCTGTATTATAGCGAATATGGCATAGCTGTTATACAGATCATCTGCCAGCAGCAGGCTGTTTTTCGGCAACTGACCGATTTGTTTGGCAATCAGTTCCAGTTCTGACTGGTGGCGGGTACCCACTTCAAAGCATACTATTTGACCCGTGCCTTGCTTAACTATACCTTGTAATAAAAGCTGCGGATAGGAGTTGTCACCCTTTTTAACATAATATTTTTTTCTAAGTTCCTCACTGTCCTGCATTTGACAGTAGGTGCCATCCGAATTATATGCTTCCATTCCATGCCAAAGGGACGGCCCGATGCCTGTAAATTCTTTTGAATAGTCAAAGACCTTTTGTACTGAAGTATATTCAAGGCGTTGGCGGGCTTTTGTATATGCTGCCGTATTATCTGATATCGGCTGTGTTTTACTCTTGGGCAATTGCGACTGGTAAAGCTTCGGACGCCCCATCTTTTTATCAATAGCAACATCTGTAAGTCGTTCCTTTTCTAATTCCTCCATTTCCTTTTTCAATATATGCTCACCACGACTCTCAAATATCTGTTTAAATGTGCTCACTGATTTCTTTAGCGATTTGTCTTCATTAACAGCTGTCACCAACATGGTAAGCAAGGTGTTTCCGTCATTAAAAATCCGGTCCCGCTTTTTAGTTCCAGCTTTATTGCGCCTACCTTCAATTAATTCAAATGGAAATTCATTACTGATTTCTTGTAAAAGATCTGTGTGAATCAAGTTTTGCAATTGCATACTCAAGTTTAAAGATTGATTTGGTGTCATTTGATCTCTGTTTTAAATCAAATATACACTTTTTATTTTAAGTTAGTGCCATTACTCTCAAGAGGGGAGTTTAGGAAAAATAAGTTAAATTAATTTTAACAAATTATTTAAAAATTAAAAAAACTGTTTCTATATTTGTAGTGCCCTCTCAAAGGGCATGTTTTTCATAGGTAGATGTAGGGTCGAGTACTTGTTATTCGACCCTTTTTTATTAGCACAATTTCAACCGGCTGGGATTTATGGATTCGGAGCGAAAGAAAAAGATCGTAATTGCCATCACCGGCGCCAGCGGTTCGGTATATGCAAAATTACTTCTGGATAAGTTGCAGCAGTTGAGCGGGCAGATCAGCGAAGCATCTGTTGTAATGTCCGACAATGCCAAACAGGTTTGGAAACTGGAACTCGGCAACGAAGATTATTCAAAGTATCCGTTTAAATTCTACGCCAAAACCGATTTTATGGCGCCATTTGCCTCGGGTTCAGCGCGTTTCGATACGATGGTGATCGTTCCCTGCTCTATGGGGACGATGGGAAGAATCGCTGCCGGAACCTCCGATGATCTTATCGCCCGTGCAGCCGATGTTATCCTGAAAGAGCGCCGCAAACTCATCCTGGTACCCCGCGACATGCCCTTTAACCTTATCCATATCCGCAATATGGAAACCATTACGCTGGCAGGGGGGATTATTTGCCCGGCAATACCTTCGTATTACAGCAAACCCAAAACGATTGAAGATTTGGCGATGACGGTAGTGAATAGGGTTGTGGATTTGATAGGGTTGGAGAATGAGAGTTATCGGTGGAGTGAATGACTTTTTATTTCGGATTTCGGATGTTCGATTTCGGAATTGAAAATACAGTTATACGAACACTGCTTGAATTATAGAACACCACCGTAACAAATCCGAAATCGAAATTCCGAAATCCGAAATAAATCCCGACCTTTGCGCCCGTTAAAATGAACAGGAAGGTTGCTTTTTATACATTAGGTTGTAAGCTGAATTATTCAGAGACTTCCTCTATTGGCCGACTGTTCAATAACGCCGGTTATCAAACTGTTGATTTTAGCGATACCCCTGATGTATTTGTGATCAATACCTGCTCAGTTACCGATCATGCCGATAAAAAGTGCCGCAAGGTGGTTAAGGAGGCATTGAAAATATCTCCAAACGCTTATGTTACGATCGTGGGCTGCTATGCACAACTTAAGCCAAAGGAGATTGCCGAAATACCCGGCGTAGATATGGTTTTAGGCGCGGCGGAAAAGTTCCAGATCGTAGATCATATTACTGATCTGACTAAAAATCCCAAAACATTAATTTACAACCAACCGGTTAGCGAGGCAAACGAGTTTATCCCCGCCTGGTCATTTGGCGACCGTACCCGCACTTTTTTAAAGGTGCAGGACGGGTGCGACTACAGCTGCAGCTTTTGCACTATTCCCTTAGCCCGCGGCAGCAGCCGGAGCGATACCATTGAACATGCCGTTGAACAGGCGCGCGAAATTGGCAGATCGGGTGTAAAGGAGATCGTATTAACAGGCGTTAACCTGGGCGATTTTGGTATAAGAGGAGGCGAACGGCGAGACCGCTTTTTCGACCTGGTAAAGGCGCTTGATGAGGTTGAGGAGATAGATCGTATACGGATATCATCCATCGAGCCAAATTTGCTTACCGACGATATTATTGAATTTGTAGCATTGTCGAAAAGGTTTATGCCGCATTTTCATATTCCGCTGCAATCCGGGTCCGATAAGATACTGGGGCTGATGCGCCGCAGGTACAAAAGGGAATTATATGCCAACCGCGTCGCCAAAATAAAAGAGCTGATGCCCGATTGCTGCATAGGGGTGGACGTGATCGTAGGCTTCCCCGGCGAAACACGCGAAGATTTTATCGGCACTTATAATTTTTTGAATGAGTTGAACGTTTCCTATCTGCATGTTTTTACCTATTCAGAGCGGGAAAATACGCCTGCTGCAGAAATGAAAGGCTCAGTTCCCGGTTCAACCCGTGCCGAGCGTAGTAAAATGCTGCATATTTTGTCGGATAAAAAACGCCGTGCATTTTATGAAAGCCAGCTAAGCAAAGTAAACGAAGTACTGTTTGAAGGAGATATAAAAGACGGCTTTATGCATGGCTTTACGCGCAACTATGTAAAAGTAAAAACGAAATTTGACCCGGTATTGGTAAACGAATTGAAAACCGCATTATTAACACAAATTTCACCGGATGGTGATGTCGAAATAACCGAAAGCGAAGAAATGTTTGCGCATTAACCTTATATTGCCCCTAAAAAACTAATCCATGTTTCCAACTATTTCCTCGCTCATCAAATATTTAACCGGTTGGGATATTCCATTGCCTTTTCAATCGTTCGGCCTTTTTGTGGCCATCGCCTTTATCTGCGCCTATTGGGCTTTTACACAGGAGTTTAAACGTAAAGAAAAGCAGGGATACATCCATTCCTTTAAAAAGACAATAATTGTTGGCGCGAAGATCACTTCATCAGAATTATTAATAAATGCATTTTTCGGCTTTGTTTTAGGCTATAAGCTGGTTGATGCTGCGCTTAACTACAATGCGCTTATTAATGATACACAAGGCTTTATGCTTTCGCTAAGAGGCAATTGGATAGGTGGTATAATCGGAGCGGGTATCTTTGCATACTGGTCATATTACGAAAACAAAAAACAAGTTCTGCCGGAGCCCAAAAAGCAGGAAGTAACCGTTCATCCCTATGAGCTAATGGGCTCGATTTTGCTTTGGTCGGCCATATTCGGTTTTGCCGGGGCCAAGGTATTTAACGCCCTTGAAAACTGGGGCGAATTTATGAAGGATCCGGTGGGCATGTTGATCGGTTTTAGCGGGTTGACCTTTTATGGAGGACTAATATGCGGCGGCGCCGCGGTGTTATATATTGCCCATAAACACGGCATTAAAATGCTGGATATGCTTGATATTGGCGCCGCAGGGATGATGCTATCCTATGGACTTGGCCGCATCGGTTGCCAAATGTCTGGCGATGGAGACTGGGGCATCAATAATTTTTCGCCTAAACCGCATTGGCTCAGCTGGGCGCCTAACTGGATGTGGGCTTCCCGCTTTCCGCACAACGTAAACGGCGAAGGCGTACCTATACCGGGGTGCCATGGTAAATATTGTAATGAGCTGCTTCTTTCCGTATTTCCTACGTCGTTTTATGAGTCAGTCATTTGCATCCTGCTTTTCCTGTTCCTGTGGAGCATTCGCAACAAGGTCAAGACGTCTGGCGTGCTATTTGGCATTTACATGATCCTGGCGGGCATCGAGCGCTTTTTTATCGAGTTGATACGCGTTAATACAAAGTACCACGCCTTCGGAATAAATTTCACCCAGGCGGAACTGATATCAGTATTGATGGTTTTAGGCGGCGCCACTCTAATTTTTACGCAAATGAACAAGAAAGTGGCGAAGGTACAGCATGGTTAACCTTTCCCCGGGTAAAAAAATACTCAATAACCAGGTTGCCAGGTTTGTATTTTCGGCAGGCGCAGGCTTTTTGGTGGATATAGGGTTATTTTACCTGCTCTCTCATAATCTCGACCCGAAAAAACGTTACCAGTTCCTTTTTTTAAACATCCACAATTATTGGGTATTTTTCTCCGTGTCTTTTTTTTCGGGCGTGCTGGTTAACTTTCTGATCACGCGCTACCTGGTTTTTACCGAATCGACAACTTCATTTGCAAAGCAGTTCAGCAGGTTTGTCGGCGTTGCCGTGTTGGGGTATTTTGCCAACCTGGCCGTGTTGACTTTTTTTATCGAGGCCCTTCATTTTTATCCTCCGGTGGCCCGGATCACGGCCGCGTTGAGCTTGTTCTTTGCCAGTTTTTTCATCCACAAATTCTTCTCGTTCAGCCTGGCGCTCAGGCATCAAACACCGGGAAAAGTAAAAAGATAATAGTCACGAATTTATTTACACGAATTTATTTACACGAATTTCACGAATAAAGACGAATGGACACGAATGTCCGTTTGGTTGATTGGGCTATTCATTCATCTTATTTGGTGGGTACTTGTGTAGAAATTTTTTGTTAGCACCCATTCGTTTTAATTCGTGAAATTCGTGTTTATTTAATTATTATGTTTGAGCAGTTGACACAACAGGTTATCACCGTTGCCAAAGAGGCCGGCGCTTTCATCAGGGAGCAAAGAAAAACCTTTTCGCCAGACCAAATCGAATTTAAAGGCCTAAACGACCTGGTTTCCTACGTGGATAAAACGGCTGAGCAAATGATTGTCGCAGCACTCGAAAAGCTATTGCCTGAAGCCGGATTTCTCACAGAGGAAAAGACGATTAACCGGACCGGAGAACGTTATAACTGGATTATCGACCCGCTCGACGGCACCACCAATTTTATCCATGGCCTGCCGGTTTTTTCGGTAAGCATAGCCTTGCAGGATGGGGAGGAACTGGTTTTGGGTGTGGTGTATGAAATTAACCAGGATGAATGCTTTTATGCCTGGCAGGGATCACCTGCGTACCTTAATGGCGTTGAAATAAAAGTAAGTGCAGCCGGCGCCATCAGCAACAGCCTGCTGGCTACAGGTTTTCCTTACTATGACTTTACAAAACAGCCTGCCTATATAGCCCTGTTTACCGAATTGATGAAAAGCTGCCACGGCCTGCGCAGGCTGGGTTCGGCCGCAGTCGACCTGGCCTACACCGCGTGCGGCCGGTTTGATGGCTATTACGAATACAACCTGAATGCCTGGGACGTTGCAGCCGGAATACTTATTGTACGCCAGGCCGGGGGCGATGTCGTAAACTTTAAAGGGGGTAATGAAATTTTAAACACCCGGGAATTATTGGCAACTAACGGTAAAATAACGGGGGAGATGCTGGAAACTATCGCAAAATATTTCTAATTAACACGAATATTCACGAATTTATTCGAATTGCACGAATTAAGAAAGAGAATTTTTGCTAATTTCAATTAGTGAGCGAATGAAATGATTTCACTAACCATCACGAACAAGATTAGTGTAATTCGAATAAATTCGTGAATATTCGTGTCGATTACATGGCTTCAGATACCACCTCGGTAACCTCGGGAACCATCCGCTTCAGCAGGTTTTCGATGCCTGCCTTTAAGGTGACGGTTGATGAAGGGCATCCGCTGCACGAGCCGCGTAATTCAACGGTTACTTTACCGTCTTCGTATGATTTATAAGCGATAGCGCCACCGTCCTGCTCAACGGCCGGGCGAACATAGTCATTTAATATCTGCTGTATTTTGATCTCGGTATCGGTACCCTCAAAGTCGGTGTTTTCGATGTGCTCTTCTACTTTCACCTTTAATTCCGACTCCACCGCGCCTTTTACAAATTCCTTCAGAATCGGCATGATGTCCTCCCAGCTGTCGCCGTCAAATTTTGTGACGGTAACAAAGTTGCTGGCAAAAAAAACGCCGTTAACAAACGAAAACTTAAACAATTCCTTCGCGAAAGGAGAGTTTTCAGCGCTTTCCCTGGTAGCATAATCAACGCTGCCGTTGATCAGCAACTTGTTCACAATGAACTTCATGGTTGCCGGGTTGGGGGTCGATTCTGTATATACGTTGATATTCATTTTAATTTCTTTTATCCAATTGAACAAACAAAGGTAGACAGGTTTTTGATTTATTCAGTCTTAATAACTCGTTATGACGGCTGGCTGACTTTCGTAGGCAGTTAAACGGCACACTTTAGTCGGTATATAAGCCAATAACTTTGTCACATGCTGTGTCAAGGTGAAACCAGAGTGTCTTTTTTATTGCGAATGTCTGATGCGAGATTTGAAATCCGTCTATTAATCCAACGGTCTGGTCGTTTGATAATTTAGTGAATTTCATCCGACGAGATAAATCAACACCCTCATGAAGATATTCCTTTACAGTTTCTTCCGCTTTTTGCTGCTTTGTCTGAAAGATTCCTATGCTCTTGTTTTTACAGCTCAAGAGAACAATAAATCCTGCGAATAATAGTTTTTTCACAAAAAACAGAAATTAGGTTTCAACTAAATCCCCGTATAATTCAAAGGAGTAATTCCCTTTATTTCTTCTTTTACTTCGGCCGAAACATCCAACCCTTCAACAAAAGCTGCAATCGTCGCCGCGTTTACCTGGCTGTTCGTTCTTGTAAGGTCTTTTAAAGCTTCGTAAGGGTTGGGATAGCCATCCCTGCGAAGGATAGTTTGTATCGCTTCCGCAACCACTGCCCAGTTTGCCTCCAGATGTGCATTAATGGCGTCGGTATTTAGTAAAAGTTTGTTTAATCCTTTCATGGTCGATTTAATAGCGATCATGGTGTGGGCGACCGGTACGCCAATGTTCCGCAAAACAGTAGAGTCGGTCAGGTCCCTTTGCAGCCGCGATACGGGCAGCTTGGCCGAAAAATGTTCAAATAAAGCGTTGGCAATACCCAGGTTCCCTTCCGAGTTTTCAAAATCGATCGGGTTTACCTTATGCGGCATGGCCGAAGAGCCTATTTCGCCGGCTTTGATCTGCTGCTTAAAATAATTCATGCTGATATAAGCCCAAATATCCCGGTCCAGGTCGATAAGTATGGTATTGATCCTTTTTAAAGCATCGCATTGCGCGGCAAAATTATCGTAATGTTCAATCTGCGTAGTATACTGCGACCGGCTCAAACCCAAGATATCGTTAACGAAGTGATTGCCGAAAGCTTTCCAATCGATGCCCGGATAGGCAATCTGATGCGCATTATAATTTCCGGTAGCACCTCCAAATTTTGCAGAATAAGGTATGCGCTCCAATTGGATTAGCTGATTTTCCAGCCGTTCCACAAAAACCATTATTTCTTTTCCCAGCCGGCTTGGCGATGCAGGCTGCCCGTGGGTATGCGCCAGCATAGGTATAGCTGCCCAGTCGGTGGCGTAAGCATTTAGTTTGGCTACCAACTCTGTTATCGCTGGGTAATAAACCTCGTCCATTGCCAGCTTAAACGAGTAGGGGATAGCGGTATTATTAATATCCTGCGAAGTAAGCCCAAAGTGGATAAACTCTTTATAAGCTTCCAACCCAAGTTTATCGAATTCCGTTTTGATAAAATACTCAACCGCCTTAACATCATGATTGGTGATCTTTTCTATATCCTTGATACTTTGTGCGTCGTTTTCGCCGAAATTTTTATAGATATCGCGTAACTTTTCTGTCGCATTTTTATCAAAAGATCGTAATTGAGGCAAAGGATGTTCGCACAAGGCGATGAAGTACTCGATTTCAACAAACACCCGGTATTTGATCAGCGCAAATTCGGAAAAGTATGCGGCCAGGTTTGCTGTTGTATTTCGATAGCGGCCATCGATTGGTGAAATTGCTGAAAGCGGTGTAAGTATCATCCGGTGTTGTATTTTTTGCAAAGATAATAATTAAGTGGGGGGATTGGTTTTGTTCGTCAATTAACCGCAAAGGCCGCAAAGATTTTTCGCAAAGAACGCAAAGTATAAAGTACGATGACAGAAGATGAAATATCAAATAAAGTTATCGGGTGTGGAATTTATGTTCATAAAGCCCTGGGGCCGGGATTATTGGAAAGTGCTTATAAAGAATGTTTGTTTTATAAGTTGGTTCAGTCAGGTTTATATGTGGAAAAAGAAAAGCCCATGCCTCTAATTTTTGAAGACGTAAGGTTGGACGTAGGATATCGCATCGATTTGTTAGTAGAAAACAAACTGATAATTGAAATAAAAAGTGTCGAAGAACTTACAGATGTTCACTTAGCGCAAACTTTAACGTACTTGAAACTCGGAAATTTTAAATTGGGGTTACTGATGAACTTTAATGTCTTGAGATTAAAAGATGGTATATAAAGAGTGATAAATAGCCCTCTGTGACCTTTGCGAAAAACCTTTGCGCCCTTTGCGGTTAAACTACCTTTGGCGCAAAGTGCCCTACATATTGTCATTATCCACGCCTGCAGGTTATAAAAAGTCGAAATAAATTTGCCATGTTAACTCAAATGTCAGGGAAAGGTAATTTACTCAGGAAACTTTGAAATCTAAAAATGTTTCCATAGTTTTGACCCGAAAAGTCAATGAGTCAAACAGAGCGAATAGTTTCAGGCAGCGAAGAGCTGTTTTTGAAGGCCGGCATAAAGAGCGTTACGATGGATGATATTGCCACGCACCTGGGCATGTCGAAAAAAACCATCTACCAGTTTTTTAAGGATAAAAACGAATTGGTATTTGCGCTGGTAAAGAAAAAGTTAAAGGATGATGAAGACCAGGTGGCCGCTATCATCAGCCAGTCGGGTAATGTGATCGAGGAGATGATCAACATGATGAAGTGTTCGGAAGAAATTTTTTCAAGGATCAACCCCATCGTGATACACGATCTGCAAAAATATCATCCCGAAGCCTGGAAACAGTTCCAGGATTTTAAATCAGGTGTTTTGGTGCACACCCTTGAGCAATTACTGAGCAAGGGCATCAAACAAGGGTATATCAGGCCTGATATTGATGTGAAGATACTGGCCCGGATGCGGGTGGCACAGGTGGAGATGGGTTTTAATGCCGCCATATTCCCGCTTGCTGAATTTAACACGTGGAAGGTGCAACAGCAGCTTTTGGAACACTTTAATTATGGCATATGCACATTAAAGGGCTATAAATTACTTAACCAGTACAAAAATATCATTGAAGAATAAAAACTGCTGACATAGGGTTGTCACCCGCCGGAGTTTATTTTGCGGCAGATGTCCAATTCAGCATTAAAAAAATGTTATACGAACGAATCACAACGATAAAAATGAAACATATACTAATAATAGCTTCTTTCTTATGTGCCATCGGCCTAAACAGCTACGCGCAGCAGGACACGAGTAAAAATCAAACGTACAATTTTTCGGTAGCGGATTGTGTAAACTATGCTTACCAGCACCAGGATACCGTTGTTAATGCGGCGTTGGATGTAAAAAGCGCGGGCTATCATGTTAAAGAAATAATAGGCCAGGGATATCCGCAAATCAGCGGCTCTGCCAATTTTCAGGATTACCTAAAAACGCCGGTTGTTCTGTTTCCCGATTTTATAACGCCACTTGTGTATGGTGTGCTCGCAAAAGAGGGTGTAAAAAATGGTAGTGGCGGCGTTATTACCGTGCCCGCGGGTGCGGGCCTCGTTCCGGTAAATTTCACGCAAAAATACAATTCGAGCCTTGGCGCAACGCTTAATCAAATACTTTTTGATCCTAATTATATTGTTGGTTTGCAAGCTCGTACAACTTACAAGCAATTGTATGAGCGGGCATATTCGCGCACACGGATTCAAACTAATGTTAATGTAACTAAAGCCTATTACCAGGTACTTACAAGCGTTGAGCAATTGCGAATATTGCAGGAAGACATTGATCAGCTCAAGAAGCAGGTTGATGAAACTGTCGCCAGGAACAAACAAGGCTTTGTAGAAAAAATTGATGTTGACCGAATAACTGTTCAGTACAACTCATTAATTACAAACCGTGATAACATTATCAGGTTATTGGATTTAAACTTTCAACTGTTGAAATTTCAAATGGGGATGCCTATCGATCAGAAGTTAATGTTGAAAGACAAGTTAGAGGATATTCAACTCCCCGTTATGCAAGCAGATACGATAAATGATAGCACAGTCTACAAAAAACGGGTTGAGTATGGCTTATTGGAAACCCAGGAAAAACTGAACGAATATGATCTGAAAAGTAAAAAAGGGCAGTATTTGCCTAAATTAACTGCAAACGCCAGCTATTCAGCGGCTTACCAAAGCAATTCATTTGGTAGTTTATATTCAGCCGTTTATCCCAGTTTTTATGTTGGCCTGACGTTAAGTGTTCCCATTTTCACTGGTTTCCAGCATCTTAACCAATATAAGCAATCGCAGATTACGGTGTTGAAGTCTCAGAATGATTTAATTGCGGCTAAAAACGCCCTAAACCTCCAGCTAAGCGAATCCAAAATTAGCTATATGAACGGGATACAAACATTAAACGACCAAAAAAAGAACCGCGAACTGGCAGAAGAAATTCTACGCGTGGCAAAAATAAAATATGAGCAGGGAGTAGGCTCCAGTCTCGAAGTGATCCAGGCGCAAACAGCACTGCAGGATGCTGATAATACTTATATAAGTGGCCTGTATGACGCACTGATCAGCAAGGTTGATCTTGACAAAGCATACGGGCGAATTCAATAAACTGACTTAAACAATAAAACAACATAAACGACATGAAAAAAATATTATACTTTTCGGCGATCCTGGTCCTGGCGGCATGCAATAAACCAAAAGATAAGGCAAGCCAGTTGGCCGACTTGAAGAAAGAACAAGCGAAAATAGATTCGCAAATTGTAAAGCTGCAGGTCGAGCTGGGCAAAAAAGACTCGGTGAAGTCGATCGATGTGAGCACGGTAACCGTTACCCCCGGTAACTTTACCAATTATGTTGATTTACAGGGCCATATTGATGCGCAGGATAATGTGATCGCCTATCCACTGACCTCCGGTACCATAACTAACCTATATGTTAAAGCGGGAGATCACGTTAGTAAAGGCCAGGTTTTGGCGCAGTTGGATAATAGTGTGCAACTTCAAAGCATCGCACAATATAAAGCGCAATTGGCGTTTGCCCAAACAAATTACGATAGGCAAAAAAACTTGTGGGATCAGAAAATTGGCACCGAAATCCAATACTTACAGGCGAAAAGTAGTTTGGAAGCCCTTCAGAGACAGGTGGACGGTTTGAAACAAACGGCTAATATGTACCGTATCGTAGCGCCCATCAGCGGTACCATTGATCAAATGGATCTTAAACTTGGTCAGCTGGCAGGGCCGGGTGCTACCGGCATAAGGATCGTAAACACTGATAACCTAAAAGTAAAGGCGGATGTACCAGAATCGTATGCAACGGATATTAACCAGGGTGACAATGTTAAAGTTGTTATCCCGGATGCAAATGATTCGCTGATGCTTAAAGTTAGCTTTGCGGCGAAAGTTATTGATGTGGGATCTCGCAGCTTTGGCATCGAAATTAAGCTGCCGCAAAACAAAGCGTTCCGGCCCAACATGACGGCTACTATTCGCGTAGCCGACTATTCAAATAAAAAGTCGATTGCAGTGCCGTTAAATGCTATTCAACATTCCGACACCAGCTCATTTGTATTCGTCAACGAAAACGGGGTTGCTAAAAAACAAATGGTTAAGATAGGAAATACCTATGGTGGGAAATCTGAGATCGTGTCGGGGTTAAACGGCGGCGAACAGGTTGTCACCGAAGGCGCCAGCGAGATCGAAGACGGCGACAAACTAAAAGTATTGAACTCAGCTAACTAATCATTCAAAACAGATTGATATGAAAGACCAGGAAAAAGAGTTTGGGCCCTCGAGTTGGGCCATCAATAATAAAACGGCGGTATACGGCTTCATATTTATGATCGTGCTGCTTGGCCTGCTAAGTTATATGCGGCTGCCAAAAGAAAACTTTCCGGATATAGCCCAGTCCAAAGTTTTTATCACTACCCAATATATCGGCCAATCACCGCAAAATATCGAGGTGCTGGTTACCAAACAGCTTGAAAAGCAGCTAAAGTCGTTGAAGGGCCTTAAGAAAGTAACGTCCAATACACAGCAAAACGTTTCTATCATTACTGCTGAATTTAATGCAAATATTGATATCCGGGATGCAAAGCAGGATGTAAAGGACGCTGTTGATAAGGCAAAGCAGGACCTGCCTCAAAACGATAACAATTTAAAGGAATCTGTGATCTCCGATATTGATGTGGCCGATCTCCCTATTTTGTATATCAACATATCGGGAAACTACAGCCTTAAAAAACTGAAGGAATATGCCGATAACCTGAAAGACGATATCGAGGCCATGAAAGAAATATCAAAGGTTGACGAGGTTGGGGCTTTAACCCCTAATATCCAGATCAATGTAGATATCAATAAAATGACCGCGGCACAAGTTAGCTATAATGACATCATACAGGCAATCGGCAATGAAAACGTAATTTCCAGTGCCGGTACGATAAAAACCGATGGGATGCAGCAGACCATTGACATTAAAGAAGATTTTAAAAGCGCTGATGAAGTGGCTGCCATGGTGATCAGGAACCCACAGGGAAAAGCCGTTTACCTTAAGGACATCGCAGATATTAAGGATGGCTTTAAGGACCAGGAAAGTTACGCAAGGCTAAAAACGCCAAACGACCCAAACTTTAAAAATGTTATTACGCTGAACGTCAGTAAAAGATCTGGTGAGAATTTGATCCAGGCTTCGGATGAAATTTATACGCTGATCAAGCAAAAACAACAGGCCGTTTTTCCGAAGGGTTTGGATATTACCGTAACCGGCGATCAATCGGATAAAACCCGTTCAACACTGAACGACCTGATCAACACCATCGTTATCGGTTTTATACTGGTAACCATTATCCTGATGTTCTTTATGGGCAGTACCAACGCCATTTTCGTGGCGCTTTCTGTACCGCTCTCCTGTTTTATTGCTTTTATGCTGATGCCTGCCATCGGCTTTACGCTAAATATGATCGTACTGTTCTCATTCCTTCTGGCGCTGGGTATTGTTGTGGATGACGCGATCGTAGTGATTGAAAATACACACCGGATTTTTGCCAATGGCGCCGTTCCGATCAAAAAGGCAGCAAAAATGGCCGCCGGGGAAGTGTTTTTGCCGGTATTCTCTGGTACGATGACGACACTTGCTCCATTTATTCCGCTTGCGTTCTGGAATAGCCTGATCGGGCATTTTATGTTCTTCCTGCCGATAACGCTCATCATTACCCTGCTGGCTTCGCTGGTGGTTGCATATATCATGAACCCTGTTTTCGCCGTTGATTTCATGAAACCGCATCACGAAGGAGAGCATGATCATCCCCGGTTTGACCGCAAGGTGCGCCGCGCTTTGATCTTTTTGGCCATTGCCGCGGTTTTAGGATATTTGATCAATGTCGGCGTAGGGAATTTTGTGGTATTTGCCGCATTTCTATACCTGTTGAATCATTTCCTGCTGCTGCGGGCTATTGACAGATTTCAAAAAAGAGCCTGGCCGCGCTTTCAGCATTGGTATGCCCGCAGGCTTGAATGGGCGGTACAAAGGCCATGGTGGGTGCTGTTCAGCGTTGTAGTTTTGTTCTTTTTCACAATAGGATTCACTGTAGTTAGAAGCCCAAAAGTAGTGTTTTTCCCTTCTGCGGATCCAAACTTCGTATACGTTTACGTAACAATGCCCATTGGAACAGACCAGGCGTATACCAACCAGGTTGTTGAGGGACTTGAAAAGAAAGTTGCCAAAATTGTGGAACCTGATAAAGATGTCGTATCTTCTATCATCTCGAACGTGTCAGTCGGAGTAACCGACCCACAGGATGAAGATCAGGGTACCTATTACAATAAAGGTAAAATTACCGTTGCCTTTGTTGAATTTGGCAAACGGAATGGCAAGGATACCAAAGCCATCATGAACCGCATCCGCAATTCGGTACAGGGGGTTCCCGGAGCGCAAATTGCCGTGGCGCAGGAAAATGCGGGGCCACCGGTACAAAAAGATATCGACATCGAAATTGCCGGCGATGATATGGATACGCTGGTAAGAACAGCAGACCGCTTAAAAAATTACCTTAACAAGCAAAATATCGGAGGTATTGAAGGCTTGCAGCCGGATGTGCAGAATGATAAACCGGAGATAGTTTTTGATGTTGACCGTGAGCGCGCTAACCGTGAGGGGATTAACACAACACAGATCAACCAGGAATTGGGTGCTTCTGTATTCGGCGCCAAGGCATCTGATTTCAGAAATACCACCGAAGACAATTATGAAATTGACGTGCGGGCGAATGAAGCCCAGCGTAATAACATCGATGCTTTGAAAAACCTGAAGATCACCTATCGCGACCTTGCTACAGGCGGGGCGATCAGGCAGGTGCCGATATCAGCATTTACCGACATCAGGTATACAAACACTTATGTAAACATAAAACATAAACAACAGCGAAGAGTAATTTCCTTGGTTTCCAATGTGATAAAACCTGCTTTTAATCCTAACGAAGTTGTTGCCAGCATATCCCAGGCAATAAACAACTTTAAAGCCCCCGAAGGTGTTTCTATCCGGATGGGCGGCGGGCAGGAAGACCAGGCGGAAGCATCCCAATTTCTTGGTACCGCCTTGTTGATATCCTTTGGTTTGATATTGATCATCCTGATGATGCAGTTTAATTCCATAGGTAAGACATTGATCATTTTAACGGAGATATTTTTCAGCATTATCGGTGTATTCCTCGGGTTAAGCCTGTTTAATATGACTTTCTGTATTGTAATGACTGGCATCGGTATCATTGCCCTTGCCGGCGTGGTCGTCCGGAATGGTATATTACTGGTTGAATTTACGGACATGCTGATAGAGCAGGGCGCAGGTTTGCACGATGCGGTTGTTGAAGCAGCCCGCACCAGGATGACACCCGTGTTGTTAACTGCGACTGCTGCCATACTGGGTTTAATACCGCTGGCATTAGGCTTTAATATCGATTTTGCAGGCTTGTTCACCTCGTTTAAACCACATATTTACTTTGGTGGCGATAACAACGCCTTCTGGGGCCCGTTGTCATGGACGATGATCTTCGGATTAGGCTTTGCAACTATTATTACGCTGATCCTGGTTCCCTGTATGTATATCATACGGGTCAGGATGAAAAATGCGCTCTCTGGCAAAAAGGAAGTGGTTAAAACCGAAGAACTCGAAGAGGCGGTGCTTTAACCAATAAACTCGTCGAATTTTTATAAAATGGCCCGGTCAAAAATTGACCGGGCCATTTTATTTGTGCGTGTTGTAACATTATTGTGCTATTAAAAACGTTTATTTATAAAATTTGATAAATTTGTTAGAAAAGTCAGCATGACATTTAACCAATTATTCGTTTCATTTTCTATTGATAAACCCCAATGGTTGCAGTAACTGATCTCCAGGACATAAAAAAGGAGAAAATTTTAGATGCCGCGTACAACCGGTTTCTTCATTATGGGTATTCCAAAACAACCATGAACGAAATTGCCGGCGATCTTTCGATGTCAAAGGCCCTGTTGTATTACTATTTTCCCGACAAAAGCCGGCTTTATATTGATGTGATGCGAAGGGTTGGCGACGAATATTTAAAACTTTACGCTGAAAAGGAGCATATTTTTTGCAATTTGAAAGGGGCTTTTGAGTTCCAGATCAATACACAGCATGAGTTTATGCTGAAAAACTATAATTTATTCGACTTTTTCAGGTTGAATGAACAGAATTTGCCGGATGAGATATGGCAAATAGCAGAACATGTTCACGAGGGTGAAAAAAAGATTTTGATCAATGCAATTGCTGCCGACACGCCAAAATGTAATATAACGCCTGTAGGCAACGTTGGCGACCTGGTCGACCTGTTGCTGGATGCATTGCACGGAGTAAGCGTAAGGGCAAAATCGCACAAAAAAACGATGTTTCCCGTGAAGGAAGATCTTGAAGAAATTCGCAAAAAGCGTTTGCTGCTTAGTGAAATTTTTATCAGGGGCTTAACTAAATAAACATTTGACGCTTAGATGTTTAAAACTGTCAGTTTGCAGTAAAAATACGAGCCTTTTCGCCCCCGCGATTATTATAATCAGTAACTTTGACTCTGTTATTTAAAAGTCAATAATTAACATTTAATAAATTAATTATTCAAGATACTTCTGAATTAGAGGTGATTGTTTTAGAGTGATTGGAGCGGGACGGAGTATCTTCGTCCCGCTTTTTTTAGCACTGAGTCAAAAATCTGATAAACCGCAAATTAACTTAGGACTTTCTACTTAAGACTTTCGACTAATGTTATGTCACCATTGAAATGATGCTTAGCCTTTACAGCGGATTTTAAAGCTTGTAGCTAATCGGATAAAAAATAGGTTTTCGACTGTTGACAAAGGTTGCCGGGCCGGCATAACGTTATTTAATTTGCTGACAAATTCTTGTCAGTAAACGCATAAAAAAGATGTTAAGGCAATTTGATTGATTTTTATTATAATAATTTGATTATCAATAATTTACAATTGAGTTAACATTGAAATATGTTAAGTTGTGTTAACCCTTTTGTGTGATTATGGATGTGCATTAGGGGTACATTCGTACTCGGGTAATCAGCTATTATGATCATCGGCAAAAAAAGGTCAAACTGAAATTCCAGGTTATGATTATGCGATAAAAACGTGTTGACGTGACACTAGCTAAGTTGGCACTAATAGAAATCGTAGCAGCGCCTGGCGCCCTCAAATTTTTGATAAGTGTCAGTTCGTGATGGTATTGTCGTTTCATAACCAACGCTGCCCTCGCTGGTACCGCTGGTATTGCTGTAATTCAGGCTCGAAACCGGTACGTCGTGGCTGACACCCAGCCTTACCTTTTCGCCGCCATCTTTATTGATGAAAATGTCAAATATCAGCGACAAAACTACGGAACTCGGCCCGCCGCCGGCACCGCCGCTGCGGTACCATAACCCCGCGCTTATATTGGGCCGTTTGTACTGAAAACCTACGCTGTACGACTGGGATGCGGATTGCCCGTAATAAACTATTGACGGAATGAGATATGACTTATCATATTCATCATTATTGTCCTGGGGGTTTAGGTCAAGCCGGTAACTGCCATGAAGGGTAAGACGCATCGGTAACTTTGATGGCGTGCCGGTAAAAGAGACATTGGGCGTATTAAGGTGCATGACTGCCCCACCGATATCGAACTCTCCGGCCACGAGATTAATGCCCGCACCGGCGTCAAAATAATATTTGTTATTAAATTCAGGAAGCTCGGCGGAGGAAGTCGAACCCGGTATATATCCATAGCGGGGATCTATCTGGTCGCCAAATATGAGGTTGTTCCAATTAATACTATTATTAGCTATACCAGCCTGCAAACCAAACGACAGCACGAAGTCCTGTGAACCGACGCTGTATGCGTAAGTGCCTGCAATATTGTTTGTGGTCAGGAAAGCGGTTCCCTCGCTGCTGCGCGTTATCAATAATCCCACTCCGCCGCCAAATTTTGGAATATTATAGTCGATAGAAGCAGAGAGGTAGTTGAAACTGCCGGGCACTGACGTGAATTGGTTACGATAGATCAGGTTCATCCGCAGATCGCCCTGAAATTGGCCGGTAAGCGCCGGGTTCAGGTAGATAGGCGAATTAAAGAACTGTGAATACATGTGGTCCTGGGCAAAACCGCCAAAACCAGTTATCATCAGGATAAACAATAATGTACACAGTTTCCCCATATCCTTCATTAACTATCGTATTAAGTGTATTGTGCCAACTCTCTTGGGCAATGAATTATGGATTACGTTGCCCTTCCACTCCGTACCATTTATAAATGTTGCCGATGCCTGCCAAATGTAAACCCCCTGCGGCATCCGCACACCATTGAAGGTGCCGTCCCAGCCCTCAACCGGAACGCCTTTATCATCAAGTTTTGACGTCTCCCACATCAGTTGCGAGAAATTATTAAATATCTGCAAATGCCACTCCTTTATGCCCGACCCCTTAGCCATAAAGGTTTTTAATTCAGTAATGCCTCCATCCGGTTCGAAGGCATTAGGCAAAAATAACTGCCCGGGTACCCCGGTTATCCGCACGTAGTGTGAGATAACGCTGTCGCAGCCGGAGACGTTCCCTGTTGTTAGGGTAACCTTATAAATGCCTGTGTCGGGAAATATATGTACCGGGTCTTCGCTTGTTGATCCCTGGCTCTTGTCGCCAAAATCCCAAAGCCACGAAACCGGGCCGTTTGTTGTTTGATCGATAAATGAGAAGCTATAATCGGGTATACTGGCAACACTGTCTGGGTTTTCGGAAAACGCGGCCGAGGGGGGAGGAGTAACCGTTATATAAGCATTTTTCGAGATAACATTTATACAATTAGTTATGGGATTGGTTGCGGTTAAGGTCACCGTAAATGGCGATCCTTTTGTAAAGTAGGTATGCGGGCCGGGGCTAAATCCAGTCGCATGACTGTTGTCGCCAAAATCCCAGTCGTAAATTAATGAAGTGGCATGTATTGTAGGGTCATCCGGAGTTTGATTCGTAAAAGTAACGGTTAAATTTTTGCAGCCCAATGTGTCATCGGCCGTAAACCGGGGCTGTGGTACGGTATAAACATCCACTTCTGACGGCTGCGATTCGAGGTTTGTACAGCTGTTTACCGTGGTTATGGTGACATAAAAAATGCCGGGCGTATCAAACGTGTAAGGCAATGGCGCCGTTCCTCCCTGGCGAATATCAATTACGTTGTGATTCGTATCGTAAATAGTGTATTTATAGCTATCGCCGCCCGTCGAGTTATTGATAAAGGTTGCATTGAGTGGCGCGCAGCCTTTGTTGGCGCCGTTTTCAATAAACATTTGAGCGACGACATTTGTGGGTGATGTAGTTATGGGGATGATAGCGCTTTGCCCTGTGTTACCACAAAAGCCGGTTGCTACCATATAAAGGGTGTATTGCGTGGTATTAACCGTGGTAATAGCGGGAAACGTAACCTGGCTTTTATCCGTTTTAACGATCGAATTAATCAGCGTCGAGCCATCGTACAAATAATAAGTGTAAGTTTTGTTGTTCCCGGGAGACAGGTTTTGCACCGACAACGTAAACGGCGCGCATCCTGTAATCTGGCTTGGCGCAATATAAGCCACCGGCGTTTGCGGTCGCACGGTAATGGTTAATGTGGACGGCGGCCTTTGATTACAGTTGTTTACAACAAAAAGCGAAATGGTATAGGTAGTGTCCTTTCCGTCGGTACGCGCTGCGAAAAGATGTGACGGGCTTACGTCGGTCGAATCGATAACGCCATCGCCAAATTCCCATAGAAACTTTACGCCGGCTAAAACTGTTGAGGTATTGGTTAGACTGACAGTCAGGTCGCCGCAGCCATCGGTTTTATCGGCTTTAAAACTCGTAACCACGTCGTTGGCATCATGAATTTTTACCGAGTCGCTGTTATCGGTACATGGCGGCTGGCCTTTTATCGTCCATAAAAAAGTGTAATCATTACCGGGGACCAGGCCGGTAACTGGTGTTTGCGCACTATTCGGTGATGATATATTGGCCGCCGGGCCTGCTGTTTGCGTCCAAACGCCTGTAAATGGCGACGGATTATTACCCTGTAATGTGACAGCAGTTGAACCGCATAAGTTTTGATTGCCGCCGGCAATGGCCTGTATGGCCGGCTGGTTTACGGTAATAACGGCAACAGTAGAGAATTGAATACTGCAAACGCTATTTTGCACTACAGCCCTGTATTGCGTAGTTGCAGGCAGGTTGTTATATTGCAGAGAGGTGGTGTTATTCGGGATCAGGTTAGGGCCTGTGGCAAAATTATCGGTTGACGATTCCCACCTCAGTATTGAACCAACCTGGCCTGTCAACGTGATTGTGCCCCCGTTTCCGGTTGAACAAACGGTTGCGCTGCCGCTGGTGGTTCCGCCAACTGACGGGGCGTCATCCGTAATATTAACTGAGCTTGAATTGGAGGGACAGGGGGCCGGCGGCGTTATCGTCCAGGTAAATGTGTAGGCATTGCCCGGCACTAATCCGATGGCAGTAGCATTTGATTTGGTAGCGTCATCAAAATGAGGCCCGGCGGGAGATACCGTCCATAGTCCGGTCCCTGGTGACGGGCTATTACCACTAAGAGTATAGCTGGTCAAATTACACACTTCATTATCAGCGCCGGCTTTGGAAATTATCGGCACGGGCTCTACTGTTATGGTTACGACAACAGGCGTTCCCGGGCAGGCGCCGTTGAATGGTGTAATGGCGTATTTAACTGTTGCGGATGCCAGGCCGTTATTGATCAATACGTCATTAATTGCTGTTGCGCTTATTGCCGCGGATTGTTGGCTGTTGCCGGTTATACTACCGGTTGTCGTGCTGGTCCAGGTAAAGGTGGTCCCGGTAATTGTCGGGTTTAAATTAACAGTTGCCGTGTTGCCGCTGCAAATCAATGCGTTTACGGCCGTCGCGGTAACTGCCGGCAATGGCTTCACCGTTACCGCAACTTTAAAAGGGACGCCAGGGCACCCATTTGCCTGCGGCGTAATGGTATAAGTTACTACCGCATCATTTGTAGTTGTATTATTAAGAACGTCAGCTATTGCCGGCCCATTTCCATTTTTAAACCCGGTAGCAACGCCTGATGTTAGCCCAGCCGTCCAGCTGAAGGTACTGCCGGGCGCCGTTGAACTGATGCTGTAATTAGCCGGATTGGCGGAACATATTTGCCAGGCAGCAGCGCTGGTGATGGTGTTTACAGGAAAAATATTGATAGTTACGCTTTGTTGCACATCCGCGCAAGGGCCCGAAAGGTTGGTTTTAACATCGAGTATAAGCGTTGCGCTGCCGGCGCTTATTTCGGCTGCGGTTGGCGTGTAAGTTGCAGTGAGCGAATTGGCCGGAGAAAAGCCGGTTGCGCCGTTGCCGCCAAGCCATTGAAACGAGGCGTATGTACCTGTAATGGTGCCTTTTAAATTTACCGTACTTCCGGGGCAGATACTAGTTGACGAAGGTGTGACCGTTAAAACCGGGACCTGCTGAAAAGTAAGGTTTTGCGATTTGGTTACCGTAGCGCATCTGTCCTGTACCGTAACACTCACTTTGTAGGCTGCATAACCTGTAAACGTTAATTGCGGATATTGGCTGTTAGCTGTTGTGCCGTTGGCGAAACTGTAAGGGCCGCCCGAAACCGACCAGGTGTAGGTATTTGCCTGGGGCTGTGCAACACCCGAAATCGATGTTTGTGTAGTACCACCGCTTGGGTCAAAGGTAAAAGTTTGGTTTGTTCCGCAGATGGTAACGTCGGGCGATAAACTTATTTGGGTAGGCGAATCAACAACTATTGTTTGCGGGGCCGCAGTGATGGTACCGCAGCTAATGGTTGTAATACCCAATGATATTTGGTAAACTCCGGCCGTAGCAAAAACAAATTGCGGCTGTGCACTGTTGGCGTTTGTCCCGTTCGCATAACTAACGTTGGCCGGACCGGATACTGCCCATTCGTATTTGTTCTGGGCATTGCAATTGGCATCGATAACTGATGAATTGGTTGGCGTAACCGTAAGCGGCGCGCATCCGCCGGTAACGGGTAATGTAAACTTTGGTTGCGGCGGGTTTTGGATACAAATGGTTTTAGTAAGATCAGCAGGCGCACACGTTTGAGTAAGCGGGTTGTTAAAATGAAGCGTAACCGAATGAACGCCGGGAGTGGTAAAGGTATAATCGAAATTCTGAGTGAGGGTATAACGTCTGCCCACGGTTATTCCATCAACTATCCAGTCATAACGCGCGTTCTGATTTTGGCATCCGAAAGCCCCGCTGTTTTGGTCCTGGCCCGGGTTTGATGTGTTAACAAAAGTTACCTGGGTGTTGGTACAAGCCGCAAGGGGCGCGTTAAACGTGTTGTCTGGTGGTGTAAACACGTTTGCATAACTGGTAACCGGGGTGCCTACCGTTGAATTGCCGCAATACACGCTGGACAAGAGGATATCAACTTCAAATGCGCTGGTTTGGCCATTCGGGTTGTTTCCGCATGACGACTCCTGGTAGGTATGGCTTATAGCAAAGTTACCGCTCACAATGTCGCAAAGTGTTAATACGGATGATTTTGAATCTCCCCATTTGATCGTATAGATCAGCCCCGGAAAATTATTTACTATTTTGGTATTGTCGACGCCATAGGTCAGGCTTCCGGCGCCGTTGTTACCCAAACAAATGGTACTGGGGCCATTTACCTCAAAACTGGTATTTACCACGTTGTTGACGAGGAAATAGGAAGCCGTGCCTACAATGCCGTTGTTCACAGCCTTTACAAAAACGGTGTAATGTGCCGCTTTTGCTGTAAAGTTTGTTCCCGTTGCGGTCGGCGTAATAGTCCCTTCCGATTTTTGGCTTAATTCGTTAAAAAAAGAAGCGGTAACCGTCGATCCGGCTGTCGATTGATCGCTGAAGTTATAAGGCGTATTATTTGTACCGCTGCATGTCCCAAGCACTTCCGGATAAGTTGGGTTAATAGCAAGGTCTGAAGCAACTGCAGCGACAACAGCTGTACCCGCCACTATTGGAAATGGCGCCGAAATGGTACTGACTACAGTTGGATTGGAAGCGACAACTTTCACCACGTAACCTGTTCCCGCCACGGCGCCCGCAGGAATTTTGCCGTTTACAAAGGTTGTGTAAAAGTTTGAAAAACTACCGATAAGCGTCTGGGCCGCAAAGCTCCCCGACGAATTGGACAAATAAAGGTTATAAGTAGTTTTAGTAGTTACACACTGACCGCTAACTACAATCGGAACACTTATCGACGATCCGGGCGCATAGGGGCCGGGATCAACGTTTCCGATGGTAATTGTTTGGGCAAAAGCCTGCCCGAAAGCAAGTAATGTAAAAACAATCGAAAAAAATAACCTTTTAGTAGACTTTTTTACCATTCTACACGCATTTAGCACGCAGCCCCCAGCTAATCAATAATTTAGACCCTCTAAAGTAACAGAATAGCTTGACATAAAATAAAATTTCTGTGCTCTTTTTTTCATACATACGAATACGTGGCTATTGTAGTTGTGCGACAGTTAGTTATTTCGCGCAAATGAAGCACGCCGGGCATTGCCCCGCGGCATAAATTATCCAAAAAACAGGTACGAAATAAATATTGCGGCAATGATCCCGGCAAGATCGGCGAAAAGACCTGCAGGTATAGCGTATCTTGATTTTTTGATGCCAACTGATCCGAAGTACAAAGCAACGATATAAAAAGTAGTGTCAGAGGACCCGTTAAACACGCAGGCGAGGCGACCGGCAAAACTATCCGGTTTGAATGTTTGCATAACATTGATCATCATTCCTTTTGAACCCGAGCCGCTTAACGGTTTCAAATAAGCAACCGGCATCGCGTCCACAAACCGGGTATCCAAATTTAATTGCACGCAAATCCAGCGCAGGCCATCGTTCATATAACCAAGAGCACCGCAGGCACGAAAGACAGCTATGCCAACCAGCATTGCCACAAGATAGGGAATGATCTTGATCGATGTCTCAAAGCCCCTTTTGGCGCCGTCAATAAAAGCTTCAAATACGTTTATCTTTTTATAAAGCCCCCCGATGATGAACACTACGGGCACCAGGTATAAAAGCAGGTTGCTTACTACTTTCGAAACCAGGCCTATCTGATCTTTGGTAAGATAATGCGTAAGGCACCATATCATCAGGGCGATAAAAAAAATAATTCCGCCAAGCCACATCACGATTATCCTATCGAATATGTTGATCTTTTGTTTAACGGCCACCAATAACATCCCTGCAATTGCCGACACAAAAGTTGCGATAATGCAAGGTATCAGTACATCAGTAGGGTTTGCTGCATGAAGAATAGCCCGCTGGGCGATAATAGTAACAGGCAAAATCTGTAAACCCGAAGTGAGCAGTACCAGGTACATGATCTGCGCGTTTGAAGCAGTCTCTTTATCAGGGTTTAACTCCTGCATGCTGTCCATCGCCTTTAAACCAAGCGGTGTGGCGGCGTTATCGAGTCCCAGTAGGTTTGCTGAAAAGCTCATCAGCACCTGGCCGGTGGCCGGGTGATTTTTTGGAATTTCGGGAAACAGGCGGCTAAAAAAAGGCCCTACAATACGGGATAGGAAGTTAATAGCACCTGCTTTTTCGCCGATGTTCATGATGCCGAGCCACAGCGCCATATTGCCGGCAAGGGGCAGCGCGATATCCATCACAGATGACTTGGATGAATCGAACATCCCATTTACCAGGTGCATAAATATCTCGGTATCACCAAAAAATATCAACCGGATAAGCGCGATGACGAATGCAATTAAAAAGAAAGCTATCCAGATATAATTAAGGGCCATATAGCAGATTTACGGCTTTGAAGATAAAGTTTTTTTAATTAAAGTTGTGGGGATTTGTAATGGTTGTAACGAGTTGTAACAAGTTGTAGAAGTTTTTGAGCGTTACAACCATTACAACTCGTTACAACCCTTAAAACTCATTCCAACTAAATATGATAAAGGACACCATTAGCCAATTGAAAGAAGCCGTGCAGGAACTTGTATTTTGCGATCTTCAAAGTATTAACTGGACGCATAAACCATCCCCGGAAAAATGGTCGGCAAAAGAGATTTTGGGCCATTTGATCGATAGCGCTCAAATCAATCTGCAGCGGTTCGTACGCTGTACTTATGAGGAGAATTTTAAACTGACCTACCAGCAGGACGAATGGGTAAAGGCTGGGCGCTACCAGTTTGCGGACACCCGGGACCTTATTGATTTGTGGGAGATGTTGAATGTGCAAATTGGATGGGTATTGAGCAATTATCCCCCAGACAGGCTGCAGGCGAAATGCGACAATAGCAAAACAGCTGTAAGCCTGCATACGGTTGAGTGGCTTGCCGAAGACTATGTCGCCCACATGAAACATCATTTAAAACAGATATATGGATCCAATAATTGAAACCTGGCAAATACATAACCGGATAAACCTTTACCTGCTCGAAAACATAGCAGAAGAAGCCCTGGCTGATCAGTCGGCATCAAAAGGGCGAACAGTGGGGCAGCAGTTTGCGCATATCCATAGCGTACGGCTGATGTGGCTTAAGGTGGCGGCGCCGCAATTGCTGGAGGGTTTGCCAAAAATTGAAAAAGAAAATATTTCGAAGGCCTCTTTAAAGGAAGCATTGGAACTTAGCGAAAAAGCCATTTTCCAGCTGTTTGAAATAGCGGGTCCTGCTGGAAAAATAAAGGGATTTAAACCACATGCTACGGCCTTCCTGGGTTACCTCATTTCGCATGAGTCGCACCACCGGGGCCAAATCATGCTCGCTTTAAAACAGTCGGGTCATATGGTCGATCAAAAAATTCAGTACGGCATATGGGAGTGGGGGACAAGGTAAACGTTCAACCGGCAGGCTATTCAGGTACGCCACTGGCGAAAAAGCTGGGCATAAAACCCGGTTTTACAATAAGGCTGATCAACGCGCCGCCGCATTATTTCGAGCTTTTTACGGATTTACCCGGACAAATAAATTTACTTGTTGATTCCCTGGTCGAGAAGGATTTCATCCACTTTTTTACAAAAAGCGAAGAGGAATACATCCGAATGCTGCCTGCGCTGAAAAACGAAATAAAAGCCAAGGGCATGATATGGGTATCCTGGCCAAAAAAAGCATCGAAAGTTGTAACAGACGTAACTGAAACCCTGGTACGGAACTATGCCATTAAAATTGGTTTGGTTGACATAAAAGTTTGCGCCGTGGATAAAACCTGGTCGGGATTGAAGCTGGTGATCCCGGTTAAGGACAGGTGATTTGGCTTCTACCCAATACCCGTGCATTAATCATACGCTGTGATATGTTTGTCCCCAACAATCTGCATATCATAATCTTTTTTGATCGGGTTATATGGTACGGTGTCATTGATCGTAATATAAATAGTCCCCAGGTCCTTTACAGAATACGACTGGATACCAGATGCCATGGTATCTTTATCAAGATATTGGGCAATTGACTCGCGTACAAGGTTATATTGATCTATTTCATTGGTTTCCAGCTCGATAAATAATCTTTTCCCGTCCGATCGCATATTGATATTAACAAAGCTGCCGCGTTGGGTAGTCATTGTATATTCACGGTTTTTGTTTTTGTCATCCTGTTTGGCAATGACATAACCCTTGGCGGTTAAAAAGGTATCAGCACGCTGCAGGTTATTATGTAATAAATATTTGATGTCATCGTACGAAACCAGGCTTTTTTGACAAAATACGGTGATGGAACAAAAAGCGAAAAGCAGTGTAAAGACGATTTTTTTCATCGTTAGTAAATTTTACACCTAAGTTAACTTTTCATTTTACAAAACCTTTACCTTCGTTTTTTATTATTCCAAAATGTCTGAGATAAAACTTTCACGCGTGCACGGCGATTTCGGTTTTGAAGCAACCGACGAAAAAGGTCATACCCTAAAAATGGACAGCAGCCCGGAGAGCGGCGGCCAAAACTACGGGTTCAGGCCTATGCAAACACTATTGGCGGGTTTGGCCGGATGCTCGGCCATTGATGTTATCGCTATTTTAAAAAAACAGCGGCAGGAAGTGAAGGATTATAAAATGGTGATCAACGGCGAACGCGAAAAGGGCAAAGAGCCATCTCTTTGGCAGGATATCGAAGTGGAATTTCACTTGTACGGCGATATCGACGAAGACAAAGCGGCAAAAGCGGTAGAATTGGCGCTCGGAAAATACTGCTCGGTGGCCGCCACTTTAACAAAAGCGGGCGCAAGTATCGGCTCAAAGGTTTTTGTGCATCCTGCGTGATTCCAACCTTTACTGATGATTAATTTTACCGCAAAGGCCACAAAGGTTTTCACAAAGGCCACAGAGAAAAATTGACAGGGTTACTCGCGCTGGCAAAAATTTAGCGTAAACTGAACAACAATAAATTGTTTTGACAGCTCATGAAGGGAAAAATCGATAGGCTTTGCGAACTTAGCGGAACCCTTTGCGGGCTTTGCGGTTAAAAAGCAAGTATAAATAGCCTCGTTTTTCAGATTAATACCCCATTAATTTAATGAGCCTGCCCTTATTTTACCGGCGAAAATACCGGAGTTTAAATTATTAACTTTATTTTTAACTTAGTTAAATTATTGCTGAAACCTATCGCAATAAACGCGTTGATTTTCAAGCAGTTTTTTTTGGAATTATTGGTTAAATCGAACCCGGATGAATTTGAAACAAGGTTTACTCATTTGCGGCATGCTATTTTGCTGCGGAACATCATCTGCGCAAATAACCGAATCGACGATCGATAGCGCAGGTTATGTAAAACCGTTTTCAAACAGCTCGTTCTACCGTACCTGGTCAATCGGCGTTCACGCGGGCCTGATGAGCACTTTTAATGTTTTCAGCTCCAATGATAAGCTTGATTTTACGCTGCCAAATATTCAATACGGCTATGGGGGCTATATCAAAAAGCAGATATTACCTGCATTTGGCATTCAGGGCGATTTGCTGGTCGGCAAACTTAACGGCGACAATGCACAGCCAAATGCTGCCGGCATATCGCCTTATAAAAGTTTTTCAACACCGGTAAATTATGCGCTGAGCCTGAGCACCAACTTTACCCTGGCCAACATCAACTGGAAATTTATGAAAAGCACGATGCAGCCCTACGTTACCTCTGGCGCCGGCATCATGAACTACACGCCTACGGTTACGACTGCATCAGGCGTGGTGCAAAATTTTAAATCGGGCAATGACGTGCTGAATGAATTTTTCGTGCCGGTGGGAGTGGGGATAAAGTTCCTGGTCACTACAGGGATCAACCTTGATTTGGGTTACCAGGTGAACTTTGCTTATGCGGATAACCTGGACGGTTACAAGTTCGGTTCAAACAACGACAAGTATTCTTATGCACATGTCGGCCTTGAATTTGCTTTTGGCAAAAAGACAAAACCGCAACTGGCAGCTTATAATCCCGTTTCGTCCATGAGACATGAATATTTATCAGAAATTGGCCGTATAAACGGCAAAATGGCTGGTATGCAGGCGAGTGTCGATTCGCAGAAAATTGCGAACCTGGCACTTCAGCAACAGTTAAAAACCGCAAATGCCATCATCACCAGGCTAACGACAGACAGTGATGGCGACGGGGTGCCGGATTTCTTTGATAAATGCCCCAACACGCCTGCCGGCGCTAAAGTTGATGCGTCGGGCTGCCCGCTTCCGGCGGTTAAACCTGCTGAAAGTTTTACGATCACCGAGGAAGACAGAAGCGTTGTGTATGAAGCTGTTAAAAATCTTGAATTCAATTCAGGAAGTGCGGTGATCAGCGATAGCTCTTACCCAACCCTGGCAGCATTAGCAAAATTGCTGTCGACCAAAAAGTATCATCTTAAATTAGCCGGTTATACCGACGCAACCGGTTCGGCGGAACTTAACCTCCTGCTCTCAAAAGAAAGGGCTGAAGCAATAAAGATGCTTTTGGTTAGTAAAGGCGCCGATCCTGCGCTGATCGAAACTGCGGGATATGGAAAATCGAATCCAATAGCCAGCAATAAAACTAAAGCCGGGCGTGCGCAGAACCGTCGTGTTGAGTTTACACTGTTTTGAGGTTGGTTTTAGAGATTAGAGACTGGAGATTAGTGATTGGTAATTGCGTGCAACGCGTTTACTTTCTGATCTCCAGTCTCTAATCTCTATCACTAAAAAATTCCGCCAGGGCGCCAAAATAACTATCATCCCATCCTTCTGAAATATCACTGTAGGCTTCGTCGGGAATATTGACATGTTTTAACTCCACCGAGGTACCGTTTGTGTCGGGGTGTAATTTTATTGTAACCAGCGAATCCTCCGGCTGCCCGTCAAAATACCACTGCTGAACAATTTTTTTGTTTTCTTCAAACTCCAGGTTTTTACCGACAATGCTGCCATCCCACATCGAAAACTCGGTACCGGCCTCAGCGCGCATTTCTGCAGGCTCGCCGGTCCAGAGTTCGATGGTAAGCGGGTTGGTCAAAGCGATATAAACCTCCTCCTGAGTGGCGGGCAGGCGATAATATTTTTTATATTCTTTCACACGATTATAGAATTTTTAACACGATTATAGGATTTTTAAGATGCTAAAGATACCTATCTCCGGTTAGTTTTATTCATTTAACCCACCGGCAGCACTGTTTTACCATATACATCGTTCAGCAAAGTTGCTATGCCGGCGTATATTGCCAGCAAGCCACACAAAATACCTTCAAAGCCCGCAAGTTTTCCTATACCGGCATTGCCGGTGCCTTTTTCTATAGCCAGTAAAGCAAACAGGATTACAAGGGTGCCAAACACCAGCTGCAGCGCGCGGGTTAATTTTAAGGTGCCAAAAAACAGGCATAAGGTGAATAAACCCCACATACCAAGGTAAGCAGCCATTCCCTTACCCGAGGGCGCTGGTATCCAACCAAATTTACTCATCAGGATAATCCCCACCAGCGACAGCCAAAAAAGGCCATAGGAGGTAAAGGCAGTAAGACCGAAGATATTATTCTTTTTCGACTCGATAACGCCGGCGATCACCTGGGCAATGCCGCCGTAAAAAATACCCATAGCCAATATCACCGAACTCATTTCGGTAATGCCGGCATTGGCCAGGTTAAGTAACACGGTGGTCATGCCGAAAGCGCATAAACCAAGCGGGGCGGGATTGGCAATGCCATCCTTTGCCGGAACAGGTGTAGTTGGGATCATGATTTTAAAAGGTTTTTTTAATTGGTTTTCATTGCAATTTAAGTGTTCTGCCGACATTTACCAAATTTTTTAAAAACCGATAACTACCTTTACCACCGCCACATCGTTATGAAAAAATTGGTATTACTGCGCCACGGCGAAAGCCTTTGGAATGAAGAAAATCGTTTTACGGGCTGGACGGACGTCGACCTCTGCGAAAAAGGAATACAGGAGGCGAACCACGCTGGCCAAACGCTGAAGCGAAACGGCTATTTCTTCGATCTTGGTTTTACCTCGGTACTCAAAAGGGCCATCAAAACTTTGAACCTGGCGCTCGAAGAAATGGATCAGCTTTGGATTCCGGTTCAAAAATCCTGGCGCCTGAACGAGCGTTTTTACGGCGCCCTGCAAGGTCTTAATAAGGATGAGATTGTGGCTCAATATGGCGCCGAGCAGGTGCATAAATGGCGGCGCGACCCGCTGGAACATCCACCAGCTATCACCAGGGACGATGACCGCTACCCCGGCAAGGACCCACGTTACAGCGCTTTAACCGAGCGTGAATTGCCCCTTACCGAGAATTTAAGTGAAACAATGACCCGCGTATTACCTTTTTGGAACGAGTTTATTGTACCGGCTATTCAAAAGAATCAAAGGGTAATTGTTTGCGCCCATGGCAACAGCCTGCGCGCGCTGATACAATATATTGATCACCTGACAGACGAGGAAGTGACGAAGCTGGATATTCCAACCGGCACGCCATTGGTGTATGAACTGGGTGAGGGGCTGGAAAGGATACAGCATTATTATCTGGAATGAGTTCAGCAGGCAGTTTTTAGTTTGCAGTTGGCTGTTTTTAATGCAGATAAATTAATTAGCTTTGGGAAACCTGTCATGGATTTTAAAACACGAGCCACCGGATATTTGTTAATCAGAGTTTGTACGACTGCTATGTTCTTTCTATTGGCGGCCCTTAATTTTATCAGGCCCTTAAATAAAACTGGTTTATTGCAATATAACTATGTCTTCTATTTCGTTGCGGCCGTTATGTTTACCTTATCGATATACAGGGACCTGTATTTCATGCTGGCCGGCAAAACGATAATTAGCATAGATGAAAATTGTATACATGACTATTACAATGACGTTGTTTATAATTGGAGCGACATAGAGGCAACCCGCCAGAAACACGGCTATTTATATTTAAAACTTTATCACCCGGACGACTATTTAGACAAAATAGGTGACCGGCGTTACCGTATAGTAAAAAAACTACGGCATAAACAGGGCGGTAAACACAACGAATTTTTGGTTAATATCAGCCTCGCCGATGCCAATAAAGACGAATTAACAAAGTTGATAACCGAATATAGCGCAACAAAAAAACTACCTAATGGAATTTGACGTGCGGCAAAGCGGCGCTTTTGTTTTCAATATTTTATTGGCTTTGGTCGCAGGTTTTATGACGGTTTTTAGCCTGGTGTTTTTTTGGCATACTGATGGTTTTATACATTATTCGTTTATTATATGGCTGATCATCGCATTGGTCAGAGGATATAACTATTACAATTATTTTGTGCTGTCCATCAATAAAAAGCCGGTACTTATTATTAATGAAATTTGTATCAGCGATGAAGCCAGTCAAATTAAATATTATTGGGAGGATATACTGTCAATGACCGAGCAAAACCTTTACCTGTATATAAAAGTAAAGAACCCGGAAGCCTATCTGCAGCGGATCAATAATCCCTTTAGAAAAATTATTATCGGTGCATCGGGCCCCAGCTTCCGGCTAAACCTCGATATGATCAAATGCGACTCACAGGTTTTGATCGAATTAATTGATGATATAAATCCTGTACCATAAAAATCGGGAGTGAGTTTGGCTATGAGTTACTATTTGCGATTTAGCGGCAAATCATTTTATATAAACTTAATAGCAGCCGGGCTTTTAGTATTTATTTTTATTAGGTATTGTTGGGTGGGGCGGCGACACGATGCCTTTGATTATTTCGCGCCAGCGTTGTTTGTTGGCTACATGTTGTTTATCCATTTGCCTCGCTACGTAAAGTTTCTTTATTTTGTAATTTCGAAGAGGCCGGTTTTAGAAGTAACAGACTTATTTCTTTTTGATCATTACAAAAACATAAAATACTATTGGGATGATATCGAACTGATCAACGCATCTGATAGCAAACTCATGATAACCTTATACGAGCCCCCGAAATATTTTAAAGAAATTGTAAATCCGTTTTCCCGGTTCAGGACCCGAATACTTTTCCAGCTTTATAACGAAACATCGCTGTTTAAAATAGATCTCGGTGTTTTAGAACTTAAAAAAAGTGAGAATCAACAATTCATGAACATGCTTGATGAACTTAGTTTAGCAGGCAAAAATTAATTCATAGCCTTATTCAACGCGATAATTGCCCCATCAAAATCCGCTCTTGCTACCAAAAACTGTATATTCACTTTACGCAACGCGAAGCCGGCGCTTTTAATGTCGATGCCGCTTTCGGCCAGGGCAGAGGCCGCTTTGGCCAGCAGGCCGGGTTGATCCATGTTGGTGCCTAACAGGCAAACCATAGCCATTTTTTCAACCGTCACTTTTTCAAAATGGTCTTCCAGTTCGTTAATAAGCTTTTTATTGAAATCCTTTTCCCAAATTACGATGGAGATACTGTTGGCGCTGGTTGCCTTAAACGTGTAGCTGATGCTATACTTGGCGAAGAACTGCATGATCTTTAAGTCACTGCCCACATTACCCACCATCGAGGGGTCGTAAATATCGATTATCATTACCTTGTCGGTGCCGGTAATTACTTCAACCCTTTTATGCTCGCATATATATTCTTTAGTAATGAGCGTACCCGGATGCTCCGGGTCGAAGGTGTTTTTGATACGCAAATTAATGCCATTGATCTCAAGTGGTTTCGACGCTTTCGGGTGAATGGCCTCCATGCCAACATCAGCCAGTTGATCGGCAACATCGTAATTGGTAAAACCCACCGGGAAACAGTTATCAATACCAACCAACTGCGGATCGGCCGTGCACAAATGGTATTCTTTGTGAATAATGGCTTCATGAGGTTCAACCATGTCAGCTATTTTGCTGAAAGTAACTTCGGAGTACCCCCGGTCAAATTCCCGCATAATACCCTCAGTGCCTTTGGCGTACCCGGTTACAATACAGATGGTATGCTCAAAGTCGATGTGCTGCAAGTCTTTTTTTATGCGCTGGTCGATAGTCAAGGACCTGTGGTCGTGAAAACCACTCAAATCAACCAGTGTGGCATTCAGCCCCATATTCTGCAAAATATTGCAAAAATTATAAGCTGAATGACTTTCGCCGATAGAAGCCAATATTTCGCGCGCGGCCTGTAATATCCCTTCTTTGCTCACATAGCCCGAAGCAAGGATATTGGCCAGGTTATCCAGGTAAGCCTTTGCATCATTTATCCTTTTTTCAATAAACTGGTCGGCATCGGCAATGTTTAACCCCAGGCTTTCATAGCTTTTATTGATCTGTTTTAGCTTTGAAATAAGGCTGTTCAGGGGCTTGTGGAAGTCTTTATAATTCGCCAGTACATGATACACTCCGGGCGCACCGGTTTTTTTATCTTCCAGCAGCAGGTTGGTAACCCCTGAAAATGCCGATACCACAAAGATGCGATTGTATAATTGCTTTCCGCTTCGCTCAAACAGGATGATGTTTTTTATAACATCGCTTAATGCGGTCATGGATGTACCGCCGATTTTTTCTACAGTTAACATGTATAAATAACTTCTATATAAAACACTGCGCAGAATTTTACCGCAAAGATCGCAAAGGGGAAAAAGCAGAGTGCGCAAAGCCCTTATAGTTTGTTATTTTTTCTCTCAGCGTTCTCTGCGTCTTCTTAGTGGACTCTGTGGTTAAAATCACTTTGATTTTTTTGACTATTATCCGCCAAATTGGCAAGCGTAAAGGGCAGCTTCTTTCGGACTTTACTGACTTCCGGACTTTCCCGACTGTTCTTCGATTAACTCCCCTGGTACAGATCTCCCGCTTTCTCCGCGGATAGCTTTATTCCCTTTATCATGGCTGAACTAAATCCATTGTGCTCCATTTCGTTCAACCCGGCAATGGTACATCCGCTGGGCGAAGTAACTTTGTCGATTTCCTGCTCAGGGTGCGAATTAAGCTGCAATAACAGGTCGGCAGCGCCCTTGGCGGTTTGCGCAGCCATTTTAAGCGCATCATGGGCATGAAAGCCAATTTCCGTTCCACCCTGCGATGCTGCACGGATCGAGCGTAAAAAGAACGCGATACCGCAGGCACAAAGGGCTGTGGCTGAGGTCATCAATTCCTCGTTGATCTGGATAGTTAAACCGACAGTCTCAAACAACGATTTCACAAAGTTGAGGTTTTTTGGCGTGGCTGTATCAGTTGCAATACAGGTCATGGACTGGCCGATAGCGATGGCTGTATTAGGCATGGCCCTTACCACCTGAACCGGCATATCAAGCTGCTTACGGATATCCGCACAGCTCACACCCGACACTACAGAGATCACCAGCTGCTTTTCGGGTTTTATGGCCGGCTTTATCTCATCTAATAATTTATTTAATTGTTGGGGTAAAACCGCCAATACAACAAAATCAGCCTTTTTTACCGCCTTTAAATTATTGTCGGTGGTGTAATAGCCAAGCTCGTCAAACTTAGCCAGGGCGGCTACGTTACGGCGGGTAAGCGATATTTGTTGTGGCTTGCACTTACCCGCTTTTACCAAACCATTGGCAAGCGAAAGACCAATGTTTCCGCTGCCAAGTATGGCTATATGTTGCTGTGAATTCATAAGTCGCTATTTAAATGTGTTCCAAATGGTAGTTCTGTTATCAAATTTCCTAAATCGCCGGCATGGCCGATGATCACTTCTTTTACTCCGCATGCTATGGCGTTAAAAGCATTATCAAGCTTTGGCAGCATCCCGCTATGAATAACCTGCTGTTCTTTTAATTCCTGGTATTGACGAGGGTTGATCTCATTGATCAAAGAATTCTCATCGTCAATGTTTTTCAAAACACCCTTCTTTTCAAAACAATAAATCAGGGTGGTATGATAATCTTTTGCAAGCGCCACCGCCAAAGCCGAGGCAATGGTATCGGCATTGGTATTCAGCAGCTGACCTTCACCGTCGTGTGTCAAAGCACAAAAAACCGGTGTAAACCCGGCTTCCATCAGGCTGCTAACGTTTTTTGGGTTGATAGAGTTTTCATCCAGGTCACCCACAAAACCGTAGTCGATGGTTTTTACAGGACGTTTTTTTGCACGGATAAAATCACCGTCTGCGCCGGTAAGCCCGATGGCGTTGGTGCCGAACCGCTGCAACTGGGCCACCATGTTTTTGTTGATGAGCCCGCCATAAACCATGGTTACCACCCGAAGTGTTTCAATATCAGTGATCCGGCGTCCCTCAACCAATTTTGGCTCAATGCCTAAAGTCTCAGAAAGCTGCGTCGCTACCTTACCGCCGCCATGAACCAATATTTTTTTTCCCGGCAAAGCAGTAAAGTCTTTTAAAAAACGATAGAGGTTTTCGGAATTATCAATAACGTTTCCGCCTATTTTTATAACGTAAAGGTCATTTTCACCCTTAATTTCGCCACGCTTTGCCAAATCCTGCTCAATTTAATACTTTTCACCATGCAAAAAAAGCCAAATATTTTCAAATGATATATTTATCAGCTTTTTATGGGGTAAAAATACTAAAAACCCTTGAGTTTTAGCATCAGGGCGACCAAAATTAGAACTGTTGTCAAAAAAATGCCCGCCTGTCGACCGGAACGTCTTTGAGAGATGTTGAGCGAAAGGCCTCCTGAAAAAAATAACCGCTAACCGATCAAAACCGGGACAGGCTTTAAATGTTGAAAATATAACAAGGCCGTGAATATTGTTTCATGCCGGATTGCGTATAATTGGGCTTTAAAAATTTATGTTCACCGTATCACAGGATCAAAAAAGCGGCGTTAGGCCCAGGGTAGTCATAATAGGAGGGGGATTCGGCGGATTATCTTTAGCCACCGCGTTGAAGAAAGCGCCGGTGGATGTATTGATGATCGATAAACATAACTACCACACATTTCAGCCTTTGCTTTACCAGGTTGCAATCGGCTCGATAGCGGCAGATTCCATCGCTTTTCCAATCCGGCGGATATTCATGAAATATGAGAATTTCAGCTTTAACATGGCCGAAGTGGAAAAGATTAATCCCGAAACAAATACCCTTTCGACAAATATTGGTGAAATCCATTATGATTACCTGGTGATAGCCACCGGCTCGAACACCAATTTTTTTGGCAACAAAGAAATCGAGCACTTTGCCATGCCGATGAAGAATATTCCGGAGGCATTAAATATCCGCAGCCTGGTTTTGCAGAACCTGGAAACTGCCCTGGTAACAACCGATATGCGCGAAAAATTTGCCCTGATGACCTATGTGATTGTTGGCGGCGGGCCAACTGGGGTCGAGCTTTCGGGTGCACTGGCGGAAATGCGGCACTTAATATTAGAAAAGGACTATCACGGCCTCAGTAAATATGACCTGCGGATATACCTTGTTGAGGGAAAGGACAGGGTGCTGGCGGCGATGTCAGAAAATGCTTCGGCAAAGGCAAAACAGGCCTTGACAAAGGGTGATGTGACGATTTACAATAATGCCCATGTGCAAAGTTACGATGGTTTTTACCTCACCATTGATAACGGTAAAACGATAAAAACCCGAAACGTGCTATGGGCGGCGGGCGTGAAAGGCGAAATGCCCGGGGGGGTGCCTGCGGATGCTATTATAAAAGGCAATCGCCTGCAGGTTGACGAAATAAACCGTGTAAAAGGTTTTGACAATATTTTTGCCATAGGCGATGTGGCAGCGATGATCAGGCCGGAAACGCCGAACGGTCATCCCGGAGTAGCGCCGGCAGCAATACAACAAGGCGCGCAGCTGGCCAGGAACCTGGTGCATTTGATAAAGGGCGAGCCTACAGCCCCCTTTAAATATCATGATAAAGGTTCGTTAGCTACCATAGGCCGAAACCACGCTGTAGCCGACCTGGGCAAAATACATTTAAGCGGTTTTGTCGGCTGGCTGCTGTGGGGGTTGGTGCATTTAATGTCGCTTGCCGGCTTTACCAATAAAGGCATCGTGTTTTTTAGCTGGGCGATAAACTATTTCAATAAAAACGCTGACAACAGATTGATAGTGAGGCATTATAATACAGAAACAGGGTCATCTGAGTTGGAGCCGAAATAGGAATCGCAATTTTTCGCGTCTCGGAACGAATCCAAAGATTGATCCGAAAATTGCGATACCATCCTAAAACCTCTTCATTGGGTTCGAGACGCAAAATATTGTGTCTCTACATTTTTTTCAATCCCTTCATATA
>Ga0206935_10026_pt1 | contig 58084 bp, 45 predicted proteins | sample Alteio_BWOrgHeat_13_FD_152924 | JGI IMG/M metagenome (GOLD analysis project Ga0206935, IMG submission 152924) | Enriched cells from forest soil in Barre Woods Harvard Forest LTER site, Petersham, Massachusetts, United States -... | ecosystem: Environmental > Terrestrial > Soil > Temperate forest >...
TTACCCCGTTACTTTTCTCAATTATGATCATTGTTATTCAATGTACCGACCAGGTTGGCCTTGTTGCCTCAATAACGGCAGTGCTGGCTAAAGCACAGTTGAATATTGTTTCGATGGGGGAGCACGTTGATGAAGCCAATAACCGGTTTTTTATGCGGTTGGAGATCACCCATTCCGGCGACGGGGCTTTTATTGGTACCGAATTGCGCGGGGTGCTTCCCCCGGATGCCGATATCCATATTAACCCGCTGCCGGATAAGGAGGTTGTGGTGCTGGTGACCAAAGAATATCACTGCCTGGCTGATATACTGGTGCGAAATTTTTATGGAACGCTTGGCGCCCGGGTGAAGGCGGTGATCGGCAATCATAACATCCTGGAGGACATTTGCCGGCGGTTTGAAATACCGTTTTATTACATATCACATGAGCAGGATAGCAAACAGGAGTTTGAAACAAGGATACTGAACGTTATTCAAAAATACGATCCGGATTACATCATACTGGCTAAATTTATGCGGATATTGTCGCCTGGCTTTGTGACGCGGTTCCCGATGAGGCTCATCAATATCCACCATTCATTTTTGCCGGCATTTATAGGGGCAAATCCCTATAAGAAGGCTTATGAACGGGGCGTAAAGCTGATTGGGGCTACGGCGCATTTTGTGTCGAACGAGTTGGACGAGGGGCCGATCATTGCACAGCAGATCATCCCGGTAAATCACTCTTTCTCGGCGGCAGATATGATGAAAGCGGGACGCGAGATAGAAACGGCTGTGCTTGCTAACGCGCTAAAGCTGGTTTTTGAGGACAGGGTGTTTGTGTACGCGAATAAAACCGTTGTATTCGAATAGTCCGAAAGTCAGTACTCCCGATAACCATCGGGACCGGAAGTCCGAAAGAAGCTGCGAGTGATGTTTTGACCAACAGAACTAAGTTATACAGACTAATTAATTTTGATATGGAAGCTTCAAAAAACTCACGCAGGGCATTTGTAAAAAGCGCCGCCGCGGGCATGGGCGTGTTGACGCTGCCCGGATTGCTAAACGCAAAGCCTTCAAACCCATCTGAAAAGAAAAAGATCGTTTGCGTCGGCGGCCATCCCGACGACCCGGAAAGCGGATGCGGGGGCACGCTGGCTAAGCTGGTAATGACAGGGCATGAGGTAACCATTATCTACCTAACCACCGGTGAAGCCGGCATTGATGGTAAAAGCCATGATGAAGCCGCGCGCATCCGCAAACAGGAAGCGATTAATGCCTGCAAGATATTGAACACCAAGCCGGTTTTTGCGGGGCAAATAGATGGTGATACCGTGGTGAGCAACGATACGCTGAAACACCTGCAAAGCCTTTTGGCCGAAGAAAAACCCGACATTGTTTTTACGCATTGGCCGGTTGACTCACATAAGGACCACCAGTGTGCCAGCTTGCTTACGATACAGAGCTGGATAAGGACACCAAACAAATTCTCGCTTTATTTTTTTGAGGTGTGCACCGGCGAACAGACGCTCGGTTTTCATCCTGACGTTTTTGTAGATATTACCGACACCCAGGAGACCAAACGAAAAGCCGTTTATTGTCACGTAAGCCAGGACCCACCCGGAATTTATGGCTGCGGCCATGCGGCGATGGAAGATTTTAGAGGGCGTGAATTCGGCGTAAAAGCGGCTGAAGGATTTGTGCAGATGACAGGGAAACTGATGGGTGGGTTTGCTTTATGAAAGCTTAGAAGCTGTTTAAAAATGACCCGAGTTTATTTTTCATTGCCGTTGACTTTAGTCAACGGATAAAAATCAGCTATAATATTGGGCTTTAGCCCAAACTGTCAGGCGTGTTTGGGCTAAAGCCCGCAGTTTGTGTGTCATTAACCCGTCGCCTAAAGCCGACGGCATTGAATATTCTGATTTTTAAAGCTTCTTAGGAGTTTTTATTGCGTTTTACCCTGCAAATCGTATACTAAGGTATAAGATTTGCAGGGAAGACTCATCAGACTACACCTTAGCCAGCGCCGTGGGCAATCCATCCAAACTCACCAGGTTTTTCTCCGCTTTATACGTTTCAAGCCCATCCAGGCCCTTGTTAGCGGCCCATTTATACGCCTGGTCTCTTTCGCCTAAATACTCATAGTATGGCACACCAAATCCGCAGGAAGTTTGCACCATATCGATATCTGCCACAATAATTTGCCGGGTTGACATCATTAGCGTAAAATGCGACGAAAGCTCCGGCCAATCGGCATCGCCAGGCAATACTGCATAGCCCTTTCCGTATAAACGCAGGATAAGCGGCGGGCCATCAAATGCGCAAAACATAAAGGTGATACGGCCATTCTCAAGAATATGGGCCGAAGTTTCGTTTCCGCTGCCAGTAATGTCCATATAGGCCACTTTATTTGCCGAAAATATCCTGAAACTATCCATCCCTTTAGGCGAAAGGTTAACGTGGCCGCCAGGGTTAAGGGGCGCCGAAGCCACAAAGAACATTTTTTGCTTTTCGATAAACGCTTTGTGGTGGTCGAGCATGTTAGTAAAGAACTTTCCCATACCTCAAATTCAATTCATACTCAAAAATAATAAAAACGGATTATTTAAGATGAGCGTTTGATGAGTGTTTGGTTAAGATCTCATAAACCAGCCGTTTTATTGCACTGCTATTACTTTTCGCGGATTCAAATAAAAGTGCTTAGTCATCAAAAAAAATCGGGCCTGCTTTTTTTTGCGCAAGCCCGATCCGTTTAACTCTTTCGCCTTTCACCTCTACTCCACTACCAGCGTAGCAATTGAGTGCGCCGGTGCGTTTGTTTTAGCGGCCTTACCCTTTATCCAAAGGTAGTACTCAATATCCTTATCGGTTTTATTCATCACCACCACAGCTATTTTGCCATCGGGATTTAGATAGGCGGTGCTCAGCAGCATATCGCGGCTGGCGGCGCTTGCAATGCGTTTGGCGCCCGGGCGGATGTATTTTGAGAAATGCCCGATATAATAATACGAATTAGTGTATGTCAGCTGCCCGGTTTTGGTATCGGCATGTACCGGTGCAAAGCAGAAATTGCCCACATGGTTCGGGCCGCCTTTTTCGTCAAGCAGCACATTCCAGTCAGTCCAGCCTACCGTGCCCGCGTTAAAATCGTTCATCATGGACCATCCGTACTTTTCGCCGAGGTCCCAGCTGTTAATGTTATTCAGGTCGAACCGTTCGGCGCATCCTTCGGTGAAGATTAGCGGTTTATCGGGGAATGCCCGCGCCACAAGCCTTTCGTTTTCGAAGTTCATCCCTGCGCCGGTCCAGGTTTCGTACCAGTGGTAGCCTATGCCCCACACATATTTGGCCGCCTGCGGGTCCTCCAGGATGGTGCTGGCGCGCTGGTACATCAGGTCGCGGTTATGGTCCCAGGCAATCAGGCGCTTGCTGCCCATGCCGGCCTTGGCCAGTGTTGGGCCTAAAAAGTTTTTGATAAAATCGCGCTCATCCTCGGCGGTGTACAGGCACGATTCCCATGTTTGTGTCGCCATCGGTTCGTTTTGTACCGTAAGTCCCCAGATAGGGATGCCCAATTTTTGGTATGAATTGATGAATTTCACATAGAAGTTTGCCCATGATTGATCGTATTCAGGTTTTAGCTTACCGCCGTGCAGCACATCGTTATTGGTTTTCATCCATCCGGGCGGGCTCCATGGCGATACAAACAAGTCTAATTTACCGCCCGCCGCCGCTATCACCTCTTTTATAAAAGGGATGCGGTATTTCATGTCGTGGCTGATGTCGAACGATTTCAGCGAAACATCCCCTGTTTTTACATAGCTGTAACTATCGCTCGAAAAATCACAGCTTTGAATATTGGTCCGGCCCAGCGTATAACCTATGCCGGCAACCTTGTCATAATAAGCCGTCAGCAATTCCTTTTGCTTGTCTTTGGGTAATTTATAAAACGTTTCGGCCGAGGCATCGGTCAGCGCGCCGCCAATGCCCAACATGGTTTGAAATGTTTTCGACGGGTCCACAAAAACGGCGACTTCCGTCTCAACCGGCTGTGGTTTCGAGCTAAAATGCAGCTTTTCAGCCTGTTGGGTAAGCCGGTCGGTTGTGTTTTTGGCGGTAAGATAAACGGTAACCGTTTTGCTGGCAGCCGAATAAGGCGCAGCCTTTTTTTGCGCGTCGGCGCGGCCCGCCATGCCAAAAACCGCCAATGCAAGGCCGCATAAAAATGTTTGTTGTTTCATTGTTGTATGGTGAGATAAAGTACTGCGTACTTGGTTTATACCAGCCAAATCTATTTATTTTGATCGAAACATTTTTCTTTTTCTTGTTTTAGTTAGAGCGGGTGTTCATTATTGGACATATCAAGAATTTTCTTTAATAATTTACAGCTTCTGTGGCAACAGAATACGCCTTAATTTAAACATCGGTTTGACATTGCTACCAAAACCTCTTGACAATCATTATCCAAACTTTTTTGCTTAATTTCCCAAAGTCAATTTGACCCCGGTAAATACCCTGATTTGATTTAGTGCCCCCGCCCCTTGCCGGCGTTACTATTGTTTAAATTCCAGCCAGGTTATGAACAAACGGATATTTGCTCCTGCAGGCCGTCATTTCGGCCGCGTTCCTGTTAAAGGCGTTCCCGCAGGGTCTCTCGCAGAGGACCCTGCGCTCCGTGCCCGGCGGAGGGGGGCTCTTATGGCCAGCATAACAGCGACATTCCAAGCATTGTTTACAATTAAAACGCAGTTACCCTCTTTCCCGCTTGCGGTAGAGAGGGTCGGCGAGCGAAGCAAAGCCGGGGTGAGTCGACCCGGCGGACATTACCGCAAGTGCATGCACCACACATCGACTTACCTCCCCGTTAAAGGCTTTTTTCTGTTAATCACCTGTTCGCTGCTTTGTGCCCACGCGGCCGTTGCCCAAAAAGTTTTTGTCGACAGCCTCACCCGCGCATACCACCAAAACCACCAGGACACAACCCTGGTGCAGCTGTATGCCGAAAAGGCCGAAAAGATTTATATCACCGCCGACGTAGATTCGGGCATGTATTGCGTAAACCAGGGACTTCAAATCTCGCGGCGTATTCATTACAAACACGGCGAATTGCGGACGCTTACGCTCAAAGCTGTTTATCTCAACCGGCGCGGCGGACTGGTCGAGTCGATAAAAATCAGCTTTGATGTTATCCCCCAGGCAACTAAAACCAATGATGAACGTGTACTGGCGCAAGCCTATAATAATCTCGGCCTCTGTTACCAGGTTTTAAAAAACTATCATAAATCCATCGATTATTATTTGCTTTTTATACGTGTGGCCGAACATGGCCATTTTGCAGATTACCAGGTTACTGCGTACAATAACACGGCAAGGGTGTATTTCGACATTGACAATATCGACTCAGCGTCCTATTACAACAACAAAGCTTATGCCACCGCAATGCGAACCAACAATGTCAGAAATATCGCCTACCTCATCCGCAATTTCGGCACCATAGCTGAATCCAGGGGTGACCATAAAAAAGCGATAGCCTATTTCCGGAAAAGTATCATCGTACTGAAAGTTAAAACCAACCATTACCTGCTGAGCGAGGATAACCGCAGGCTGGCCGAGGCTTACCTGCAGCTAAAACGGACAGATTCAGCCTTGTATTTTGCCAAAGGCGCTTATAACGAAGGCAAGCTGGATAAGGACCCCGAACTGGTGATGAAAGCGGCCGATATGCTGGCATCGATCTACAGCGCAACCGGCGACTATAAAAATGCTTATATCTACCAGCAGGAAAAAATTGTGAGCGGCGACAGCCTGTTCAGCCGCGAAAAATCGCTCCAGGTACAAAACCTAACTTTTAACGAGGACCAGCGCCGGCAAAAAGAAACAGAAGTCAGGAATGCCGAACAAGCCCGGATGCGCTTCTATTTGCTGCTGGGCGTTTTGGGCGTATTTGTGCTGATCGCGGCCATCCTGCTTTTTGCAAACAGCCAGCGTAAAAAAGCCAACAACATACTGCAGCAGCGCAACGAGCAGATAGAAACCCAGCATAAGGCACTTGAAAAATCCATGGCCGATCTGAAAACAACCCAGTCCCAACTGATTCAATCCGAAAAAATGGCCTCGCTGGGTGAGCTTACCGCCGGTATCGCCCACGAAATTCAAAACCCACTAAACTTCGTCAATAATTTCTCCGAAGTAAGCGTGGAGTTGCTTGCTGAATTGAAAGAAGAAGAAGCAAAGGGGAACAAAGAAGAAGTTATTGCCATTGCTAATGACTTAACTCAAAATCTCGAAAAAATCCATCACCACGGCAAACGCGCCGACTTTATTGTAAAAGGCATGCTGGAACACAGCCGCACCAATACCGGCGAAAAACAGCTAACCGATATGAATGTACTTTGCGACGAGTTTTTAAAGCTATCCTATCATGGCCTGCGGGCAAAGGATAAAAATTTCAATGCGGAGATAATCACCCATTTTGACCCTAAACTGCCAAAGGTAAACGTATCACAGCAGGATATGGGCAGGGTGATGCTCAACCTGTTTAACAATGCCTTTTATGCGGTGAACCAAAAGTCGAAAACAGCGGGAACTGGCTACAAGCCGGAAGTCACGGTTTCTACATCTGTCGAAAATGGCCAGGTGGCCATCAAGGTAAAGGATAACGGCGTAGGTATACCCGATGCGATTAAAGAGAAGATCATGCAGCCATTTTTTACTACGAAGCCAACCGGTGAGGGCACAGGATTGGGCTTGAGCCTAACTTATGATATGGTAGTGAAGGGCCATGGGGGGAGTTTAAAGGTTAACAGTGTTGAGAATGAAGGCTCGGAGTTTATGATAACATTGCCGGTTGACTAACAAAGTAAACAGACCGCCGCAAAAAATGCGGGCTGAGGCGATAAAATCCTTAGTTTAGATTTTACATCGTTAGATGCTAAATACTTATTATGATAACAAATAAAAGTTGGGTTCTGTTAACTATCGTCGTTATCGGAATCGCATTCACATCCTGTGTCGGTGGCTCCGGCAACGATGCTGCGCCGGTTCCACCGGACGAAACGGCCCCGGCTATACAGCCCCTGGTACTGAGCAAACCCAAAAAGCTCGCCTGGGCCACGGTTAAGCCCGTAGCCATAAAGCCGTCGGTCACCCGGTTGGATTGGGGAAACCTGCCCCGGCAAGCATTGGATACGACCGGGTTTAAGCCGTTTAAATACCCCGTGCAGGAAGGCAAATTTAACTACAGCACCCTGCCCTCCAAAATGCTCGATATCGATAAGCTTCCGTCGCGCCCATTAAAATTTAAAAGCTATGCGCTGCCGCCGCCTAAACTGGTGAAAGGAGCGAAACCGGAACTAAAAAACGGCAACTTATATCTGCTGGGCGTTAGCGACGATGAATCTGGATCGCGCACCGAGGTAACCCGTTTGCTTCGCGACAAGGGCGGCTTTTTGTGGATGGCCTGTACCTACGGGCTTTACCGCTTTGACGGCGAAAACCTGATGTCGTTTTTATCCTTCCCTGACGAATCGTATGATTACGGTATGGTGCAGGATAGCCTGGGGAATATTTGGATGCCGAACCAAAGCAGCCCGCTGATGGTATTGGATCCTAAAGCCGGGATTTTAAAAAAAGCCGCCCCCAACCAGCACCTGGATGATCTGACGCATTTGATGGTCGACAGCCGGCAGCGGATCTGGACCACCAGCCAAAGCGGTGAAGTGAACATTATCGATCCAAACACACAAACGGTTAAAACACTTAGCAGCAAAAACGGGCTGTTTACCGCCAACCGGACGGCGGGGATAGCACAGGACAAAAGCGGAAAGATATGGGTTAGTGCCGGCGGCGGCGGTATGTATATACTCGACCCCGAAAATAAGACCATAAAACATCTTGATCAGGCCCATGGCCTACTATCCGACAGGTTGAACAATATCCTTTTTGACAGCAACGGGCGCTTATGGGTTGGAATGTACGGGGGCACAATACAGGTGATCGACGCTCAAAACAAATCCATTCAAACCATCCGCGAATTACAATCAAATGCACCGGGCATATTTGTTGCCTGCCTGTTGCAGGATGACGAGGGAAGGGTTTGGATCGGCACAACTGCTAATGGCGTAACGGCCATCGACCTGGAGAAACGGCTTGTTATGCACCTCACTAAAAATGACGGGCTGGCGGCAAACGGCGTGCTTGATATCCGGCAGGACGATAAAGGCCAGGTGTGGATAGCCACCAGTCTGGGCCTAAATATGATAGCCGCAACAAAGGGCGTTGTAGCGCATACCGGCGGTGATTATATAAGCAATTTAATGGAGGACGGCAGGGGTTTGATATGGAAAGCAACAAATGGAAATGGCATAGACATACTTGACCGGAAAAAGCAGACCAGCCGGCATTTGGGTACTAAAGAAGGACTCCTGAGCGACACAGTCTATTTTGTTGAGCAAACAAACCAGGGCGTTTTTATATCCACCGGCAAGAGTTTGGAAATAGTGGATACAGTCAAAAAAACCGTCACCCATCTCAAAAGCAGTTACAGCAATATTTTATTCGACAAAGCCGGCCGTATATGGTACCTGGACGAGAGCGAGACGGGAATAAATTTATATGACCAGAAAACGCAGACCATCAAGCATTTCGACAAGAACATTCTGCAGTTAAATAGTTCTATTTATTTTACGTGCCTCGACGAGCGCGGCCGTATTTGGCTAAGCAACAGTTTTGGCGAGGTAGCGGTTATCGATCCGGACGCAGGCACCATCCAATCCCTGGCAAACATAACACGTGGTCGAAAGTACAGCTCGGTGTTCTTTTTGCCCGACGATAAGGGAAATATATGGATTGGAACGGATAGAGGGATTTACATAGCAGATATTACAAACCGGAATGTCGTTCGTTTTACAGCTGCTCAGGGGCTTATCAACAATAAAGTATTGTCGTTATCGCAATACAAAGGAAAAATTTATGCCGGCACTAGCCTGGGTGTAAGCGTAATTACGCCGCCTGCAGAAGGCGTCAGTACGAAAAAACACTGGGTGACAGTATCTTTTGTCATTCCTAAACAAAACGCAAATAGTTACAACAGCGACCTGGTGACAAAGGACGGCCTTTACTGGTCAGGCGATAAAGGAGTAACGGCCTTTGATCTTGCCAAAAAAGGTTTGTCCGAATCACAGCCGTACATTAAAGGATTTAGCTTGTACGATCGCCCGATGTATTTTTATGTTAAAAGGGGATTTAATTCTTCTGCAACGGACACCCTGTGGCGGCAAAACGAACAAGCCCATTTCTTAAAAGGTGAAACGCCGGCAAACACAAGCTACGCTTTTAAAAGCGGTTTGAGATGGGATGGAGTTGCAGGCTCAAATAATATACCTGTAAACCTGCAAATACCTTATAACCAAAACTTTATTCATTTTCATTACGGCAATATAAACCTGGGGCCGCATGACACGACGCGGTACCGGTATACGCTGAATGGTGTTGACAAAACCTGGAGCGACGTTACCAGCGATACCTCATCCACGAACTATATGAACCTGCAACCCGGCAGTTATACTTTCGAAGTGATTAGCAGAAATGCGGCGAATTTTTGGGGCCAACCGGCGAGGTTTAGCTTTACTATTAATCCGCCGTGGTGGAAAACCTGGTGGGCTTATGTTATTTATGCCATCGTTTTTGCAGGCGCGATATGGGGTTTCGTTTATTATCGTTCACTAAAGCTGATAAAAGAAAAAAAACTGCTTGAGGACAAAGTACTCCGGGCAACCGGTGAAATAATGCAGCAGAAGGAAGAAATAGCAACACAGCGCGATTCGCTGGAAACACAACGAAACGACCTGGAGAAAACGCTTGTTGAACTAAAATCAACTCAAACGCAGCTCATCCAATCCGAAAAAATGGCCTCGCTGGGTGAGCTTACCGCAGGCATAGCCCACGAGATTCAAAACCCGCTAAACTTCGTGAATAATTTCTCAGAAGTGAGCGTGGAACTGCTGGACGAAATGGACGAGGAACTGGATAAAGGCGATATACAGGAAGCCAAAGCCATAGGCGCAGATCTGAAACAAAACCTCGAAAAAATAAAACACCACGGCAAACGCGCCGATTTTATTATAAAAGGCATGCTGGAGCACAGCCGCACCAATACCGGCGAGAAACAGCTGACCGATATGAATGTGCTTTGCGATGAATTTTTAAAGCTGTCGTACCACGGCTTGCGGGCAAAAGATAAATCGTTCCATGCGGAGATGGTTACCCATTTTGACCCTAAGCTGCCTAAGGTAACGGTTTCGCAGCAGGACATGGGCCGGGTGATGCTTAACCTGTTTAACAATGCTTTTTACGCGGTGAATCAGAAAAAGAAAACGGCTGGTGCTGATTACAAGCCTGAAGTATCGGTGACGACAACTACAGAAAATGGGCTGGTCATCATCAAAGTAAAAGACAATGGCGTGGGTATGCCGGACCAGGTGAAAGAGAAAATCATGCAGCCGTTTTTTACTACCAAACCAACGGGGGAAGGAACAGGATTAGGCCTGTCATTAACCTATGATATGGTGGTGAAGGGGCATGGGGGCAGCATACAGGTTAACAGTGTTGAGGGCGAAGGGTCGGAGTTTATTGTTACATTACTAATTAGTTAAGGACAAAAGACAATGCAAAAAAAGCAAGGGGCCGTGCGGTTCCCCTCTTGAGAGGGGTGGAGGGGTGTGTTAACCAGCATATCGGCAAACACACCCCCGCCACCGCTCGTCCGGGCGCATTACCTCTCAAGAGGGGAGTCGCGGTGGATAGTGTTGAGGGTGAAGGGTCGGAGTTTCTAATCACTCTGCCCATATAAATTTAGCAAAATAAGTAATCAACCATAAATCAAACAATAGCAAATCAAACAACATGGAACAGCACGACAATCATCCTACTCCCGCAAGTATCATGCAGATCGGTACCGGTTTCTGGGCCTCCAAAATTCTTTTGGCAGCAGTAAAATTTCAGTTATTTACTAAACTGGCTGAGCAGCCGGGCATGTCTGCAACAGCCGTTAAAACGATGTTGAACCTGCATTGTACCGACCGAAATGTTTATGACTTCCTGGATGCGCTAACCACATTCGGATTTCTATCCCGGGAAGGTCTGTTGGAAACGGCGGTTTATTCAAACAGTATTGATACTGACTTTTTCCTCGACAAAAAGAAACCAACCTATATCGGTGGTATGCTGGAAATGATGAATAACCGCTTGTATGGTTTTTGGGGAAACCTGGAAGAAGGTTTAATTACCGGGCTGCCGCAAAATGAAGCAAAACATGGCGAAAACCTGTTTACCCAGCTGTACCAGGACCCTGATAAATTGCATGAATTTGTAACTGCAATGGGTGGTTTTCAAATGGGGAACTTTATGGCTTTTGCGCAAAAGTTTGATTTCTCATCCCGTAAAACATTGATCGATGTGGGAGGGTCAGGTGGCTTACTTTCTTTAATGGTTGCCACGCATCAACCGCACATGAGTTGTACCAGTTTTGACCTGTCGGCGGTTGAACCGATTGCCAATAATACGATCCGGCATTTTAAACTTTCCGACCGCGTGAAAACGGCAGCCGGAGATTTTTTTGAATCCCCGATACCAACTGCCGACGTTGTGGTGATGGGCAATATCCTGCATGATTGGGACGAAGAAACTAAACTGATGCTGATGAAAAAAGCCTTCGATGCTATCCCTGAAGGGGGAGTATTTGTGGCGATTGAAAACATCATAGATGACGAGCGGAAGAAAAATGCCGTCGGCCTGATGATGAGTTTGAATATGCTGATTGAAACCGGCAAAGGGTTTGATTACACCTTTGCTGACTTTAATAGCTGGGCAAAGAAGGTAGGATTTAAATCAACCGCTATCATGCCGCTCACAGGGCCGTCAAGCGCGGCAATAGCATATAAGTAATTTATCTGTTAACAGGTTTCACCGTGCAAGTTAATAGTATTGAAGGTGAGGGGCCGGCGTTTATAATTACATTGCCATTAAATTAAAAATTGATGAAGAGACTATATGTGTTTGGGTTTTTATTATTCATGGTGACAGTTAAATCCTTAGCACAAACAGGGCAGGTTTTTAATTTAAATAAATTATCAAAAAATGACACCTTATTAAGCGGATGGAGATTCCATGCAGGTGATAACCCGCAATGGAGCCAGCCCGGTTTTGATGACGGCAAATGGCAGCCTGTTGATCCCGGCCAGGATATTAACCGCTTTTCGGCCTTGAAAAACGCGGGGATTGGCTGGATCAGGCTGCATATTAAGGTTGATAGTTCGGTCGCTAACCAGCAATTGGCCGCATGGGTATCGCAATACACCGCGTCGGAGGTATATTTAAATGGCAGGCAAATATTAAAATACGGAACGGTTAGCGCTAATCCGGCAAAAGTGCGTGCCTACCTACCCTCGGTAGAACCTAACTATATAAAACTTAATCCCGGCGACAACCTGGTGGCTGTCAGGCTGGCCTATCAGCCCAATATACCCCATGTATCGTATGCCCCGCTCACGGCTTTCAGCCTTGATATCAACAGTTACCAGGCAGCGCTTAGCAATTACCGCAACTACGAGCATGATATAACGTGGTTTGTTATTTTTAGCACGTTAAGCGGCGGCATACTTTTAATTATCGGCTTTATCCATTTGGTATACTTCCTGTTCGACCGCAGCCAGAAAGTCAATTTGTACTATTTTTTGTTTAATATAATATTAAGCTTTTACGCATTACCCAATGAGGTTTGGGGGATCGAACGTTTCGGGCCGGTTTCTGCACAAATGTGGATCTCCTTTGCCGATGGCGCTGCGCCTGCCGTAGGTACTTTATTCCTGTTAATGACCATATACGCGATATTCAATTATCCATACCGTATGTTTTTTAAGCTGCTGGTTTCTGTGGCGATAGTCTCCATAGTCAGTATGTATAGCGCCGGCACCATTGGTCTTGCTATGAGTAACGAAATATTCCCGATTGTAAGTTTACTTGCAGGCGCTTATGTATGTATATGGGCAATAAGGCAGCAAAAAAAAGACGCCGGTTTTATATTGGCCGGCGTACTTTTATTTATTGCATTAACCGTTATAACCGCATTTTTAAGTGATAGCATCGTTTTTGCGCAAGGATTATTCGATCTTTCGCTAATTAGTTTCCCGATAGGGATGTCGTTTTACCTCGGCGTCCAAAATTCATTAACGAACAAAAAACTCAGGTCAATGCTGGTTGAGGTTCAAACACTTTCGGCACAAAACCTGGCGCAGGAAGTAGAAAAACAGAAATTCCTTGCCAGCCAGAATGAAACGCTGGAGCTGCAGGTAACGGAACGTACGGCGGAATTAAACCAATCCTTAACCAACTTAAAAGCCACCCAAACCCAGCTCATCCAATCCGAAAAAATGGCTTCGCTGGGTGAGCTTACCGCAGGCATCGCCCACGAGATTCAAAACCCGCTCAACTTTGTGAATAATTTTTCGGAGGTGAACACAGAAATGCTGCAGGAGCTGAAAGCTGAAAGCGAAAAGCCGAAAGCAGAAAGGGACGAGCAGCTGGAAATGGAACTGATAAATGACCTGATACAAAACGAGGAGAAGATAAACCAACACGGCAAACGTGCGGACAGCATTGTAAAAGGTATGCTGGAGCACTCGCGCAGCCACAGCGGCCAAAAGGAGCCCACCGATATAAATGCCATGGCCGATGAATTTATGCGTCTCTCGTACCATGGCCTCCGCGCCAAAGACAAATCCTTCAATGCTGAAATGGGCACTCATTTTGACCCTGAATTGCCGAAAATAGCGGTAGTACAGCAGGATATGGGCAGGGTGATGCTTAACCTGTTCAACAACGCTTTTTATGCGGTAAATCAAAAGTCGAAAACGGCCGGGGCTGATTACAAACCGAAAGTAACCGTTACAACTTCTGTAGAAAATAACCAGGTGGTGATTAAAGTAAAAGACAACGGCATTGGTATCCCCGATGCGATAAAGGATAAAATTATGCAGCCATTTTTCACCACCAGGCCAACAGGGGAGGGTACAGGGTTGGGCTTAAGCTTAACTTATGATATGGTGGTGAAAGGGCATGGCGGTAGTATTAACGTCGACACCAAAGAAGGCAGCTATGCCGAGTTTACCGTATTGCTGCCTGTATTATAATATTATTTTGATAAATTTATTGTAAGGCTAATTATTTATAAATTAAGCCTTTGCTTTCGTTTGCCCTTTATAGCCCTGATTAATTATGAAAAAGCTCATCATATTGCTTGCGTTTTCACTATCCGCAGGCACATGCGTCGCCCAAAATGATTTTGCCCACGCGGCGATGGACTCGTTGCAAAAAATACTTTACACGCAAAAAACGGCGAGGGACAGCCTTTTTACACTGCAAAAAATGGTGGATTTTACGCCTATTCGCCAGGATGAAACGTCGGGTTTTCCTGACCATGTCGGCATGCTGCTTAGGCTGAATAAGCAATTAAAATTGATCGACCCGGCGCCCTACCTATTGATACAGCAGGGAAACGTGTATTGGGCCAAACGGCAATATGCACAATCGCTGAAGAGCTTGCAGGGCGCCGTTACCCTTTTTGATAAACAGCATAAGGCGATCTTCCCGCTGCTGATCAATATACGCATACTTTATAATTATTTAAACACACAGGAGGACCGGCTGGAGTACTATCAACAAAAACTGGAGTATTACCAGGTAAACGGGCCCTACCAAAATACCGCTCCCTGTTACCATGGCATTGCCGGTTATTATTTATTTAGGGGCGCCTATAACCAGGCGATCAATAATTATATGAAAGGCGGCGAGATTTTCCGCAAGTTTAACCCGCATTTCTACGCCAATATTTTATACGTCATCGGCAATACGTATAATCAATGGGGCAACTACGACAAAGCGCTTTATTATTGCCGCCAATCGCTTCCATTGGCGCAAAAATTGAAAGATACCAGCGGTATCAATTATTGCTATTTCATCTTTAGCGAGATTTCGAACAGCACCGGGAAATATAATGATGCGCTCGGCCAGATCAACGAGAGCATCCGTTTCATGAGCAAAACCATGTCGCAGCGGGTGGTGGCCATCATCACCTTAAAAGCAGGTATCTACCTGAAATTAAACCAACCCGACCTAGCCCTCCCTTTGCTGAACCGGGCGCAAAAACTGACGGACTCTGCCGGGTACAAAACCGTGAGTTCGGTTGGCTATACCGAGATCGATTATGATTATTATGAGTATTACATGGCCAAAGGCAATACAGCGCAGGCTGAAAAGTCGCTTTTGATAGCCAGTCAAAAAGCCACGGACGAAAAGGGCGTGCCCATACAATTGAAATACCTGCGCGAGCTGGGCTATTTTTACCAAAAGCAAAACCAGCCGCAAAAATCGGAGCGATATTTTGAAGACTATTTTAACGTATATGACGCGCTCGAAAAGGGTCGCCACGAATTTAAAGTGGCCGAATACGAAATAGATCAAAATGACCGGCTCCAGCGGGAACATATCGACCAGTTAAAACAGGAAAAAGCCACCCAGAATGTGCTATTATGGAGCTCGCTGGTGGTGTTTTTGATGATTTCCGCTTCGCTGATTTTTATTTACCGGCAATTGCAGGTCAATAAAAAAACGCTGCGCAGCCTGCGGGAAACACAGCGGCAGCTCATTCAATCCGAAAAAATGGCCTCGCTGGGCGAGTTAACGGCAGGCATAGCCCACGAGATTCAAAACCCGCTCAACTTCGTCAATAATTTCTCAGAAGTAAATACCGAACTGGTTGAGGAAATGGAGCAGGGGATCGACAAAGGCAACCTGGCAGAAATAAAAGCCATCGCCCTCGATATTAAAGAAAACTCGAAGAAGATAAGCATGCACGGCAAGCGTGCCGACGCCATTGTAAAAGGCATGCTGCAGCACAGCCAGGTTGGTACCGGTACCAAAGAGCCAACTAACATAAATGGACTGGCTGACGAATGTATGCGGCTGGCGTATCACGGTTTGCGGGCGAAGGACAAAACCTTTAATGCCGAATTGGTTAGCCATTTGGATGAAACGTTGCCGCTGGTGAATGTGATACCACCGGATATAGTGAGGGTGATGTTGAACCTGTTCAATAATGCTTTTTATGCCGTGAATCAAAAGCAGAAATTGGCGGGTGCTGATTACAAACCGGAAGTATCGTTAACCACGTCAACGGAAAAGGGGCAGGTGGTTATTACGGTCAAGGATAACGGCTCAGGCATCCCCGAAGCGATAAAAGAAAAGATTATGCAGCCATTCTTTACCACCAAACCAACAGGCGAGGGAACGGGCTTAGGCTTGAGTTTAACCTATGATATGGTGGTAAAGGGGCATGGGGGAAGTATACACGTGAGCAGTGCTGAGGGTGAAGGATCGGAGTTTATTATTCGATTACCAACTAGTTGATCAGGGGCGTAGCCTCGGCGGATATTGTAGCAACGGACTTCAATCCGTTGATTATGCGGATTTTAACCCGTTTATTTTTTTTACAACCATTCCAACTATTTAAAAAAGATGAAACCTCAGAACAAAAAGCACCTCGGATCACGGTTTGCCGAACTGGAAAAGGAATTGCAAATTGAAGCTTCACTCGAGCGTGTGCGTACGGTTGCCATGGGCATGAATCAGTCGGAAGATTTACCTGGCATCTGCGAAACCATGTTTCATGAGTTTAAAAAATTGGGTTTTGATGACTTGCGTAACGCTATGATCAGTATTCATTATGACGAGAAACAATACCTGTTGAATTATGAATATAGAGAAAGCGTAGGTAACACGGTTATAAAGGTCATGTACAATTCTCACCCGATAGTCAATAAGCTGGTCGATCATGCTAAGCAATCCAGTGAAGGGTTCACCGAACAAGTTTATGCCGGCGAGACGCTCGATGAGTGGAGAGCCTTCAGAATGGGGAATGGCGAAGAGGATGACCCGCGTTTGTATAATATCAGCGCTTTATATTATTATTTCTATTCCATCAGGACGGGGGCTGTCGGTATCTCCATGTTTAGCGCCGCCAACCCCGGTCAACTGGAAGTACTTAAACGTTTCCGCAATGTATTCGACCTGGCCTACCGCCGCTATACTGATATCCAGCTGGCCGAAGAACAAGCCCGCGAATCACAAATTCAACTGGCGCTGGAAAGGGTGCGGGCCAGGACAATGGCTATGCAAAAAAGTGATGAGCTGGCCGAAACAGTTTCCCTGCTTTTTAAACAATTGCTTGGGCTTGGTATCCGCACCGAACAGATCCGCACCTGCGGCATTGTCACTTTTAAGGACAATGAACCGTTAGGCGAACAATGGATCACCGAAACCAACGGCGAGATTATCCCAAAATCATTCATTGTGCCTTATGATGAAGCACCTGCATATAAAGCCATTTATAAAGGTTGGAAACATGGTGAAGAGTTCATGGTGATACACCTGGAAGGGGAAAAACTGAAGGAACATTTGAGCTACCTTGCAAAGGGCACCAATGTGCCCACCCGGGATGTGGTTTTACCGCAGCAGGCTACGGAAATATTTAACCACGTGATTTTTTTTTCGCAGGGATGCTTGTTCATCATCACCAAAGAACCGTTGCCGGAGTATCATGAGGTATTTAAACGGTTTGGCGCAGTTTTCCAGCAATCCTACCGCCGTTTCCTCGACCTGCAAAAAGCCGAAGCGCAGGCCAGGGAAGCAAAAATAGAAGTGGCATTAGAAAGGGTGCGCAGCCGTACCATGGCCATGCAAAAGAGTGACGAGCTTAAGGAGGTTATCCAGTTGGTGTTTGAACAATTAAAACAATTAAATTTTAATATCGATTCGGCAAACTTCGCCCTGGATTATAAGGAAAGCGATGATTTTAATCTTTGGCTATCTTCTGCAGGCCAGTTATATCCTACCAAAGTGCATATTCCTTATATTGATATTCCCATATTTAATCGCTTTATTGAATCAAAAAAAAACGAGGTTGATTTTTTGACCGAAAATTATTCATTCGAAGAAAAAAATGCATTTTTTGATCATTTTTTTAAAAACGTACAAGGAGTAACAGATGAAAGAAAAGAGTTTGTGATGGGCACGGCAGGTTATGCGCGGTCAACCGTATTGATGAAGAATGTTACGCTCAGTATACAAAATTATGCAGCCATTCCTTATTCAGCGGAAGAGAATGCTGCAATCAGACGCTTTGGAAAAGTTTTCGAACAAACCTACACGCGTTTTCTTGATCTGCAACAGGCAGAAGAACAGGCCCGTGAAGCAAAGATAGAAACGGGATTAGAAAGAGTAAGAGCGAAGGCAATGTCCATGCAAACATCAGAAGAATTAAATGAGCTGATCGGAACTGTATTTGGTGAATTAACCAAGCTTGATTTTGTGCTTACCCGGTGCCTCATTATGATCTTCGATCCCGAAACAAATTCGTCCAGATGGTGGATGGCTAATTCCGAAGCCCCAGCAGAACCCATGAACCACGGGGTACAATACCACAAGCATCCTGCTTATGCCGCCTATCTCAAAGCATGGAAGGAGCGGATTTTAAAATGGCGGTACGATTTGAAGGGAAAAGTTAAAAAAACCTGGGATGACTTTTTATTTGTCGATACAGAACTGACGCAATTGCCCAAGCCCGTAATAGAAGGTATGAAAGCGCCCGAACGGGTAATCCTTTCCGCGTCTTTCAATAATTTCGGGTGCCTTACATTGGTTAGCCTCGAGCCTTTGTCTGATAAACATTTTGACCTGCTCCTCCGCTTTGCAAAGGTGTTTGATATGAGTTATACCCGGTTCAATGACCTTAAACAGGCAGAGGCACAAGCCCGCGAAGCACAAATTCAATTGGCTTTGGAGCGGGTTAGGGCGAGAACCATGGCCATGCAAAAGAGTGATGAGCTTGCCGAAACTGCGTCTGTTCTTTTCCAGCAGTTGCTTAACCTGGGCATAAGGTCCGAAAGAACAATTATTGGTATACCGAACGACGATACGCGCAAGATAGAATTTTGGGGTACAGAGCAGGGCGGCAATCAAATAAACACGAGGTTTGAATACGAAGCGGACGCGACTTATGCCTTCAGGGAGATATATAAGGCCTGGCAGGAGAAAAGAAGTGAGCTTACAGTGATCTTAAAGGGCAAAAACCTCGAAGAGCATGTCAATTACGTCCGTAATGTTTTAAATATGCCCCTGTTGGCTGAGTTAGTGCAGAAACAGCGGATGCTTTACAATGCATTTTTCTCAAAGGGCTGGCTCGAGATCGTAACCCCGGACACACAGTCAAAGGAAACACTCGATATTTTACAGCGATTCGCCGGGGTTTTCGATGGTACCTATACCCGTTTCCTCGACCTGCAAAAAGCGGAGGCGCAGGCAAGGGAAGCAAAGATCGAAGCAGGCCTTGAGCGGGTGAGGGCCAGGGCAATGGCAATGCACAGTTCTGCAGACCTGGCCGAGGCAGTTGGAGTTTTTTATCACGAATTAGGACTGCTAAGCGTAACACCCAGGAGATGCGGATTGGGTTTAATTGATAAGGAAACGCGTTTGGTAGAGCTTTCCACCATGAATACAATTGACCAGGGAAATTCCATAGAGATCATCGGAAAATTAAAATTGGAGGGACACCCGGTATTAGAGGGTATTTATGACAACTGGTTGCGGCAAGAGGAATATCACCCGGTGTTGCGGGGTAATGATATCAAAGCCTATTACCAGGTTATACAAGCCCAAATATCATACCCCGATTATCCCGATGATGCCGTTCAGTATGGATACTACTTCTTCTTCCGCGATGGCGGGATTTTTGCATGGACCGAAACCGAATTGCCGGAAGCTGAAGTACAGATATACCGGAGGTTCAATTCGGTGATCAGTCTTACTTATCGCCGCTATAAAGACATCAGAGAGGCCGAAGCTCAGGCCCGGGAAGCACAGATAGAAGCCTCGCTGGAGCGGGTGCGCGGCAAAGCCATGGCTATGCGCAACTCCGGCGACCTTTCGGCAGCCGCCAGTACCGTGTTTACCGAATTGCGGAACCTGGGCATCAACCCGATCAGGTCGGGTGTTGGGCTGCTGTCGAATGACAACCATAAAGCAAAGCTTTATTCAAACACCTCATCATCAACCACCGCCCACCTTTCCTTAATGGGCGAAATAGACTTATCGCGCCACCCGGTGTTCGAACAGCAATACCAGGCCTGGCTTAAACAGGAAAATTATATTGTGGCCCTTGGCGGAAAAGAACTTGCATCGTATTATAAAATTCTATCCGCAGGTTTAAATGCCGACCTGGGCATCACCGATAAAAAGAACCAGAAAGAATACGGGCATTGGTTCATGTTCAGCGAAGGGTTTTTGTATGCCTGGTCGGATAAGGAATATACCGATGACGAACTTAAAATACTGGAGCGGTTTAAAAATGTGATAGAATTGACCTTCCGCCGCTACATCGAACTCCAAAAATCGGAAGCCCAGGCCCGCGACGCCGTCAGGCAGGCCTCGCTTGACCGTGTGCGCGCCGAGATCGCCTCCATGCGTACCATCGGCGACCTGGATCGCATCACCCCGCTGATCTGGAATGAACTCACCATCCTGGGCGTGCCCTTTATCCGCTGCGGCGTGTTTATTATGGACGAACCGCTGCAACTCATCCACACCTATCTTTCCACCCCTGATGGCAAGGCGATTGCGGCATTTCAGCTGCACTTTAATTCGGATACCGGCAACGGGGTTAACCAAACCGCTTTGCGCGGCTGGCGCGAAAAGCAAGTGGTCACCCTGCACTGGACGGAAGAAGAATTTAAAAACTTTTCGCATGCGCTGGTTGAACAGGGCGAAATTGCATCCGAGGAAGGCTACCTTACCGAGCGCCCGCCCACCGGCCTCGACCTGCATTTCTTCCCCTTTTTACAGGGGATGCTGTATGCCGGGAATACCGAACCGCTCAGTGATGATGACAAGGATTTGGTGCAATCGCTGGCGGATGCTTTTTCTACAGCCTACGCCCGTTACGAGGATTTTAACCGGCTGGAATTAGCCAAACAGGAAGTTGAGCGCACTTTAACCGACCTTAAGGCCGCCCAAACACGGCTGATCCAGTCGGAAAAAATGGCTTCGCTGGGTGAACTGACGGCAGGTATTGCGCACGAGATACAAAACCCGCTCAATTTCGTGAACAATTTCTCGGAAGTGAACCAGGATTTGCTGGAAGAGCTGAAAGCTGAAAGCTTAAAGCCGAAAGCAGAGCGCGACGAACAACTCGAAATAGAACTGATAAATGACCTTATCAACAACGAGCAAAAGATAAACCACCATGGCAAACGCGCCGACGGCATTGTAAAAGGCATGCTGCAGCACAGCCGCACGGCCGGCGGCGAAAAGCTGCCCACCAATATCAATTCCGTGGCAGAGGAATACATGCGGCTCTCCTACCATGGCCTGCGGGCAAAAGACAAAGGATTCAACGCCGAAATGGTGATGCATTTTGACCCTGAGCTGCCGAAGATACAAGCCGTTGGGCAGGATATTGGCCGGGTAATGCTTAACCTGTTTAACAATGCCTTTTACGCCGTGAGCCAAAAGAAGAAAGCAACTGGCAACGGGTATAACCCTGAAGTTTCTGTGACCACTTCGACTGAAGGTGGGCAGGTGGTCATCAAAGTAAAAGACAACGGCGTTGGTATGCCGGACGCCATAAAAGAAAAGATCATGCAGCCATTTTTTACTACCAAACCTACGGGCGAAGGCACTGGTTTGGGCTTATCTTTAACCTATGATATGGTGGTGAAAGGGCATGGCGGGAGCATTAACGTTGAAAGTGAGGAAGGTGAAGGGACCACATTTACTATTAAATTACCAGGAGAGAATAAATGACGACGAAAAAAATATTTATCGCTGTATTGATTTTATTTACCGCCTGTTTTGCATCAGCACAGCAAAAGAAAACTGACAGCCTCATAACTGTATTAAATTCACTTCCGGATAATGCGCGGCGCATACCCTTATTGAAGCAATTGTCTGGCCAGCAAAATGACGGCGCTAATATTTTTAAATATGGCAACGAGGGGCTGCAACTGGCCACAAAATTAGGCCTGCAGAAAGACGAGGAGGCTTTTTTAACTGCACTCGCCGGGGGATATTTCAAAACAGGAAATTATCCCAAAGATCTCGAAACGTCTTTTAAGGGTTTGGCGCTTAGTGAAAAATTAATGGATACCGTGTACATCTGCCGCTTTTTAAATGGCATTGGTGTGTCTTATGATGATGCCAATGATCCGAGGAAAGGGCTTAACTACGTATTGCAAGGCCTGCGACTGGCTGTGAAGCTGAAAAATAAATCGCGAATAGAAGCCTATTACGTTAATATAGGAGATTTTTATCAGGATTTAAATTTATTGGATTCAGCCCTGTATTATGAAAAGATCGCGCTTTGTATGGCCAAAGAAATCAACGACCCAAATATCGGTTACCCGCTTATAGCTTTAGGTTATATTGAAAACAAGCTGAACCATCCCCGGCTGGCGCTTTCTTATTGTTACCAGGCCATTCCGTTTTTCTCGAAAATCGATTTCTATCGTGTTAAAAACCTGAGTGGTGCTTATGAAATTATTGCTGAGATATATAAAAAAACTTCCCGTTACGATTCCGCTTTTTTTTATGCAGATACTGCCTATAAATTAGCCAGCAAGGGTGAGGAACTATATGTGACTCACTTGTCGGCCGGGCTGCTATCCGCCTTGTACGAAGGGAGAAACGATAAGGAAAGCCTGCGGTATTACAAAATTGCGACGGCCGCCAACGATAGCTTAAACAGTGCCGGTAAGGCAAAACAGGTCCAGGTATTAAGCTTTCAGCAGCAGCAGCACGAAAATGATATAAAAGCAGCGGCAAAAGCTTACCAGGATAATTTACGGCTATACGGCATATTGCTTATTTTAATTGTCGTCCTGGTTATTTCGGGCATCTTATGGAACAGCTATAAAAAACAGCAGACCGCTAATAAATTATTGCAGAAACAGCAGGACGAATTAAAGGCCACGCAAAATCAGTTGATCCAATCCGAAAAAATGGCCTCGCTTGGCGAGCTTACTGCGGGTATTGCCCACGAGATACAAAACCCGCTGAACTTCGTGAATAATTTTTCGGAGGTTAACAAAGAAATGCTGGAAGAGCTGAAAGCTGAAAGCGAAAAGCCGAAAGCAGAAAGAGATGGGCAACTGGAGATGGAACTGATAAACGACCTGATAAAAAACGAGCAAAAGATAAACCACCACGGCAAACGCGCCGACTTTATTGTAAAAGGCATGCTGGAACACAGCCGCACCAATACAGGCGAGAAACAGCTTACCGACATGAATGTGCTTTGCGATGAGTTTTTAAAGCTGTCGTACCACGGATTGCGGGCAAAAGATAAGTCGTTCAACGCGGAGATGATAACCCATTTCGACACCAAGCTGCTAAAGGTTAACGTATCGCAGCAGGATATGGGCCGGGTGATGCTCAACATCTTCAACAATGCTTTTTATGCGGTAAATCAAAAGTTGAAAACGGCAGGGGCGGGTTATAAGCCGGAAGTGTCGGTTATAACCTCGACCGAAAACGGGCAGGTGGTCATCAAGGTAAAGGATAATGGTGTTGGCATACCCGATGCAATAAAAGACAAGATCATGCAGCCGTTTTTTACAACAAAACCTACGGGTGAAGGTACGGGGCTGGGATTATCCCTAACTTACGATATGGTAGTTAAAGGACACGGCGGTAAGCTCGAAATGGAGAGCATACCTGGCGAATACACCCAATTTAACATATCCCTCCCGTCAAATTAGTTAAATATGTTAACCGTTAAATTAGTTTTACCGGATAAAGCATTAATTTAGACCGTTAAACTTTGTTATGGGCATATTTTCTTTCCTGGCTATCTTTATAATGGTACGGCGCGTACAGGCGTCGTTTAAGTTTTCGCCGCTGCGGGCTAAATGGATGCCGCAGTTTACCACGGTCACCTGGATGAGTATTGGCTTATACGTTTTAGCGCAGGCCATTCTTAAAGAGGGAATAGTGCTGATTTTAGGTGGCGGCTCACTTTTAGCCGTTATCCTACTGGCTGAAAAAGAGCCGGATTTTAATCCCTTTAATTCGGTTATTAAGGCGCATTATCCCCTGGCAGGCGTCAGCCTCCTGTCGGGAATAGTCTTGATCATCGCCCATAAATTTTACAATGATTACGATCAGTTTTTTATATACGCCATCTTAGCCGCTTTTGTATGGACGCTTGCCCGCTGGGCCACGACGAAAAAAGAACGGGCGGAACTCAATTTCGTTACCCAGCAAAACCAAATGCTGGATAAACTGGTGGCCGACCGCACAGCCGAGCTTACCAAACAAAAAGACGAACTGCAGCAAACACTGGACCTGCTGCAAACCACCCAGCAGCAGCTGATCCAATCGGAAAAACTTGCTTCGCTTGGCGAACTGACCGCAGGCATAGCGCACGAGATACAAAACCCGCTCAACTTCGTAAATAATTTTTCGGAAGTGAGTATGGAATTGATTGACGAGATGGAAGAGGAACTTGCCAAAGGCGACACCGAAGAAGCTAACGCCATTGCGGCGGACATTAAACAAAACCTCGGCAAGATCATCCACCATGGCAAACGCGCCGATGCCATTGTTAAAGGCATGCTGCAGCACAGCCGCGCCAGCAGCAATACCAAAGAACCCACCGACATTAACAAACTGGCCGACGAATACCTGCGCCTGGCTTATCATGGCTTAAGAGCAAAGGATAAAACCTTTAATGCCGAACTGGTAACCAATTTTGGCGAGGGCCTGCCGTTGATCAACATGGTTCCGCAGGATATCGGGCGGGTATTGTTAAATTTGTTTAACAATGCCTTTTACGCTGTTCATGCAAGGCAGGTCGAAGCCGGGGTTGAATATAAGCCGGTGGTAACGCTAAGCACCCACCAAAAAAACGGCAGTATTGTCATCAGTGTAGCCGATAATGGTACCGGCATACCCGGCGAAGTGAAAGATAAAGTGATGCAGCCCTTCTTCACCACCAAGCCAACCGGCGAGGGCACGGGCCTGGGATTATCGCTAAGCTATGATATTGTGGTAAAGGGACATAACGGGGCTATTGAGGTGCAAAGCAAAGAGGACGAAGGCTCGGAATTTTTTGTTACCTTACCGATTATTTGAACTTATTGATGAGAAAGGCACTTTTACTGTTTACTGCGTTTCTGTTTACAACAGTAGTTGTTTTTGCTCAAAGCAAAAAGATAGATACCCTTAGGTTAGCGCTAAGTAAATCCAGCGCGCCTGACACCGTCCGGCTGAATATATTAAAAGAATTATCGCGTGATTATTTTGTTTCGAAGCCAGATTCAAGTTTATCTTTTGGGCAGCAGTATTATGACCTTGCCGCGAAATTTAAACGTACCAGGGACGAGGGCTCCGCGCTTAATTTTATGGCTAACGCTTATTCCAGCCTTGGTGATTACGTGAAATCTTTTCAACTTTTCTTTAAGGTGATCAGGATCTCGGAAAGCATCAATTACCTGCCCGGTGTGGCAACGGCCTATAATAACATCGGTTCATCATATAATCAAAAACAAGATTACGCAAAGGCGCTGCCCTATTTACTGATAGGATTGAAGAAATGGGATGCCTATTCGGCAAACCATAAATTGACCTATTACGGTCAAAGAGAATTAAGATCTGTTTTTTTTGTGAATATCGCCGAGGTATACCTGTACACCCATAAAATTGATTCGGCAGCATATTATCTCAATATCTGTTACAATGATTCAAAGAAAAACAACTTCACGGATCTGTTAGATAACATCGAGCGCGATTTGGGTGAAGTGGAAGCCTACCGCGGTCATAAAGAAGCTTCGCTAAAATATTTAAGGGAAGCGGTTGTTACAGCCAACCAGATTGAAGACGTAGATATGCTGAGTATCACTTTTTTAAGTACTGCCAATCTATACCATAAATATAAGCAGCAGGACTCTGCAGAATATTATGCGCAAAAGGCCCTTGAAACCGCCAGCGCCGAAAAATATTTGCAGGATGTATTAAACGCAGGCAAGGTATTGTATACTTTTTATGAGGAGGATAATAACCTGCCCCAGGCTTATAAATACTTAAAAATAACAACCGCTACAAAAGATAGTCTTTTCAGCCAGGATAAAGTAAAACAGTTACTATCGCTTGACTTTGACGAAAAACAACGGCAGCGCGATATTGAAGCTGCCGAAACGCAGGTCCGCAACAATATCAGGATGTATGTTTTGCTGGCCGGCGTGCTTGTCCTTTTGCTGCTGGCTTTTGTTTTTTGGCGAAACAGCAGGCACCGCAAACAGGCCAACCTGCGCTTACAGGAGCAGAAAGAAGAAATTGAATCGGCGCTGGAACAATTGCAGCTTACCCAAAAGCAGCTTATCCAGTCTGAAAAAATGGCATCGCTTGGCGAGCTCACCGCAGGCATAGCGCACGAAATACAAAATCCGCTGAATTTTGTGAATAATTTTTCGGAGGTAAACATCGAGCTGATCTCCGAAATGCAAACCGAATTGGAAAGCGGTACCAAAGAGGAAGTGATCGAGATATTAGAGGACATCAAACAAAACCTGGAAAAAATAAGTCATCACGGCAAACGCGCTGATGGTATTGTAAAAGGCATGCTGCAGCACAGCCGGGCCAGCAGCAATATCAAGGAACCAACAGATATCAATAAACTGGCCGACGAATACCTGAGGCTAACCTACCACGGCCTGCGCGCAAAAGATAAATCGTTTAATTCCGAACTCATTACCCATTTTGCTGATAAGCTTCCACTTGTAAACGTTGTACCGCAGGATATAGGCCGGGCGCTGCTCAATTTGTTCACCAATGCTTTTTATGCCGTTCATCAAAAGCAAAAAAGGGGCCTGGCAAAATATCAGCCCACTATCACTTTATCAACGGGAATGGAAGCGGGGCATGCGGTGATAAAAGTGAGGGATAATGGCGACGGGATATCCGAAAACATACGCGATAAGATCATGCAGCCCTTTTTTACCACCAAACCCACCGGCGAGGGTACAGGGCTTGGCTTATCATTAAGCTATGAAATAGTGGTTAACGGCCATGACGGTACTATTGAAATTGATTCCGTGGAGGGGGAATACACCGAATTTATTATTAAATTGCCCATATAAATCAACCTTTTAACTTTTATACTCCGATGCACACAAAAATTTTAGTTGTTGATGACGAGGCCGATGTTCAGCCATTATTTATACAAAGGTTCCGCCGGGAAATAAAAAGCGGCGAGTTCGATTTTTCATTTGCATTATCGGGCGAAGAAGCATTAAATTTCCTGCACGATCATCACTCGGAAGTCGTGCTTATTTTATCGGATATCAATATGCCCGGGATGACCGGGATTGAATTGCTGGCACGCATTCGCCACGATTACGAAAAACCGCCGCCTGTAGTGATGATGATCACCGCCTATGGCGACGACGAAAACCGGCACCAGGCTCAGGAAAAAGGCGCCAACGAGTTTTTAACAAAACCACTGGATTTTAACTTACTAAAAGAAAAACTTTACTCTTTTATACAACACGACTAATGGCAAAAATTTTAGTTGTTGACGACGAAGCCGATTTGGAATTGTTGATCAAGCAAAAATTTCGCAAAAAGATAAGGGAAAACGTGTACGAGTTTGTCTTTGCCATAAATGGCGAGGATGCCCTGGTAAAAGTTGGTGAAAACCCCGACCTGGATGTTGTATTAAGCGATATAAACATGCCGATAATGGACGGGCTTACACTGTTGAGCCGCCTGCCCGATGCAAACCCCATTCTTCGGGCGGTAGTAGTATCGGCTTATGGAGATATGCAAAACATACGTACCGCCATGAACCGCGGCGCCTTTGATTTTGTTTGCAAACCGGTAGATTTTGAGGACCTTGACCTGACCATGGAAAAAACGCTGACCCATGTAGCGCAGGTGCGTGAGACAATGAAGGCCATTAAGGAAAACAATATCCTTAAAATGTATGTGGACGAGAACGTGATCAATTTTATGAACAGCAAAGGTTTTGAAAAAAGCCTTTACGAAAATGAGATCGTCGACGCCACGGTAATGTTTTTGGATGTTTGCGGTTTTACAGCCTTTTCGGAGAACGTTCCTGCCAATGAAGTTGTGAAACTGATCAACGAGCTTTTTGAGATGATCGTGAAAGAGGTGATCGCCCAAAACGGGCACGTGGATAAATTTATGGGCGATGCTGTTATGGCCGTTTTCCGCGGCAAATATCACCTCGACCGTGCCATTGATGTGGCAATTGCCGCCAGGGACCACATGAAAGCGGCGCCCGAGGTAGTTGCAGGCGATAAAGTATTTCAGCCGCGGATATCTATCGGAATAAATTCCGGCGAGATGATCTCGGGCAATATCGGATCGGCTTCGCTCAGAAGACTCGATTATACGGTGATCGGGGATACCGTTAATACCGCGCAGCGCCTGCAATCCGCAGCAAAGGCTAATCAGATCGTCATTTCCGAACAGGTATACCAGCAAATAAAAGAATCATTCAAGTGCGAGCGGATCGGCGAGGTAATGTTAAAGAATAAGGCCAAGCCGGTGATTATTTATGAGGTTTTGGAGTGATGGAGAGATGTGCGGATGTGCGGATGTGCGGATGTGCGGATGTGCGGATGTGCAGATGTGCAGATGTGCGGATGTGTAGATGGAAATTCAATGGGCGGATGAAGAAATAGGAAACCCTGAGATTCAGCCCCCTCTAAATCTCCTCCGCCATATTGGCGGAGAGACTTTGGCTTCGGTTACGGCGCTTTCTTTAAGTCCTCCCTACCGGGGAGGATTTAGGAGGGGCGAAAAAGCTCCGGCAGGACGTATAGCTTCCTTAACTAAACGACATTGATTTGCACATCTGCAAATCCGCACATCCGCACATCTTAATGCCTTGCCCTCTTCTTCAGCACCCCGCCGGCGGCCTCTTTTATCGTACTGGTAAACATAAAGGCTTTTGGATCGATGCTTAAAACAATATTTCTTAGCCGCCGCACTTCCAGGCGGGTTACCACGGTAAAAATAATATCAACCGGGTGGTGTATGTCAAAGCTCTCTTTTAAATACCCCCGTTCACCTTTGTAAATGGTGATACCACGGCCAAGTTCCAGCACAAGTTTTTCTTTGATCAGTTCGCTCTGGCCCGAGATGATGGTAAAGCCGGTATATTCCTCCAGGCCCTCGATCACAAAATTGATCATGTGCGACGCAGCGTAGTAAGTCATGATGGAATAAAGCGCTGTTGGCAACCCCAGTTGGATGGCTGCTATCGAAAAGATGACCACATTGATGCCTAAAATGATCTCGCTTACGGTGAAGCTGCTTCTTTTAAGCGTATATAGGGCAAGCACTTCTATGCCGTCGAGCGCACAGCCGCCGCGAATAGCCAGGCCTACCCCTGTGCCCATAAAAACGCCGCCAAAAATACTTACGAGCAGTTTATCATGGGTGATTTGGGGGTAAGGTATAACTTGCAGGCAAATACCCACACCGATAATTGCCGCCAGCGTTTTCCACGCAAACCGGCTATTCACCTGGAAAATGCCCATTATTATAAACGGGATATTTGCCGGTATGATCACATAGGCGATCGGGATTTTATATAACTCGTGAATAAGTAACGATATCCCCGTTACACCACCATCGAAAAAATTATTGGGTACCAGGAAACCTTTTAACGCAAACCCGCAAATTAAAATGCCAGCAATTATATAAGCTGCATCTTTTAAGTGAGGTATAATAGGATGATCGCCCGTTTTCATCGAAATGACTAAGCTGTAATTTTTAATTTTATCAGTTCAACATATTGCTCCTGCCGGGGCTGCCGCAAATTTATAGCTGTTTTTGTAAAATAGCTATGGTCGCCCATAAAATCCGCCTGTTGCCGGTTCCATTGATCTTCATGCGCCACCAGGCCCTCGGTTCTTAGTTCGCCAAACAGCCGGTCGCTCAGCGAAAAAAAATCTTCTCGCCCCAGGTAATCCAGGTCAGCGTCACATAAAATCTCTGCAAGCCGGCTGCCCGGCGATTGCGGTAACTGTGTAGCGATGATGAGGCCGCAGATGATCTCAACTTCTTCAGGGTTATACCCATAATCGGGCAAATAGTACCGTGCGATATTGCACGATGCCTCCTCATGATTATCTCGCGCCACAAAGAAACCAGTATCATGCAACAGGGCGGCGGCGGCAAGCAAATCCCGGTCGTTTTCATCAATGCCTTCACATCTGGCCAGCATCGCGGCAGCCTGCATTACATCTTCCGTATGATCGATATTGTGGTAGGTTAAATGCGTGGGCAACTCGTCCCTCAGCTTGGTCAGAATAAATTCCTTCAGTTGTTCAAATTGCCTCAAATCAAATAGCATTAAAAAGCTAAATATATTAAATGTTTTGGTGATTAGCGGAAAGCATTTGCGGCATGGCACCGGTTGTAACTATTTTGCGGCTTGGCATGAGTTGCGGGCCTGACCGCTGCTGGTAGAAGCGACGGTTGCTCCGCCATATTGGCGGATAATACCCCTTCTTTGTAATACCATCCAATATCTGCAACTTATTCGTTTATGAATATCGTATCCAGGGGTTCCTTAACTTTATTTAGTTGAATGACTACGTTTTTCAATAAAGACTGCTTGAAAATCCCTTTTGAATAAGCTTTCTTTTGATTTTTTTTTAGTGAGTCCGCATTGAAAATGAACAAATAAATTTTCGAAGAATCAGGCAGTTTATTTAAAACAACGTTCATTAACGAAACTTGCCTGCTCGAGTGGGGTTTTACGATAATTTGGGTTAAATACTTATGTCGAATAAAAACGGTACTATCCGTTGGATACTTCCCCAAGTTAAAAGATGCGTATAAACTATCACTTGTATTATTCTGAATAACGGCAAATTGAGCTATGTGGTCACACGCTGTCAGCAAACTCAATATTGCTAATGTCAATCCGTAAGTTTTAATATGTCGATTGCCTTTCATATAACTTTTGCCCATATCCGCAGAATCTCTCGGGACGTTAATGTCTACTCCTGTTTATAATCCACCATACTAAACGCTGCATCCGGGCAATTCAGCGTTGGCAGGGCGCATAAACGACCGAGCAGCGTAACGTTTGTTTCAAGACGATTTGCCTGTAAACTATGGTCATTTTTTATGCGTGAAACCGAAATAAACCGCAAATCTTTTTTGTTCGCTAAAAAATCGGCACGAATATCAGCAATACCTGGAGCGCCGCTGTAGCGGTAATGGATAGCCGGGTACGTAAATTCAATATCGCCGCCAAATTGGTCCTCCGGATCGGGCCTTTCATAAAAAAAGTCTTTGTCAAACGTTTTGATTTCTTCAATTGAAACGAGTTCTTCATGCGAAAAATCTATTTCGTGTTTATAAAGCGGGTAAACCGCTTTCAGGCCGTGTTCAACATCAACTATCTTGTTTATAAGGATACTTGCATCGCCGCTTGTTTGGGTTTTATATTTAAAAAGGATCTGGCCCAATACATAGCCATCTTTTTTAACAATAAGCTCTCTGTCCATTTTACTGCAGTTTTAAAAGGGCTAAATACGCCTTAGGTTTGGTTAATTCTGTTGCTTTTAATTGCTGCTAAAATACCGCTAATACCACGGCCGCCAAACATATGGTGAATAATATTTTGTATAAGACCGGCATGGTCTAATCTGTCATGATCGCTCGCTAATGATCTTTTGAATAACGGGCCATACATTTTCGGCGATCACCTTGTAACCCTCCGCATTGGGATGGATGCGGTCGCGCTGGTTTAACCTGGCCATTCCGGCCACGCCCCCGAGGAAATTGGGAACAAACGCCAGGTTATTAGCGGCAGCCAGGTCGGGATAGATGCTATTGAATTGATTGGTAAAAGGAGAATGTAAGAACGCCGGTATTTGCATCCCCATTAATAATATTCGCACGGCCGGATATTTCGCCTTCACCCTGTCGATAATGGCCTGCAGGTTGCCGCGGGTGGTTTGGGGCGGGACACCACGCAAAATGTCATTGATACCCAGTTCCAATACAAAAACAGTTACCGGTCGGCTTAACCAGTAATCGATTCGGCTGAGTCCGCCTGACGAGGTATCACCGCTCAGGCCGGCGTTTATCACGTGATAATCCAGCTGCACGGCGACGATCTTTTGGCCAACCAGTGCAGGATATGATTCCTGAGCTGGGTTTGCCAATCCGTACCCTGCGGTGAGGCTGTCGCCAAAAAATAAGATGTTTTGTGTGGCCATGTGTATTTATCCGAAACGGGAGGTCGCAAATTTCTGTTTGCAAATATATTCCGCAAATTTTTATTTGCCGAGGCCGCGGTACGCAAATGCAAAAAGTACGTGGCGGGAAACGATAATTTTTATTTGTCATTGTCCCAAATGCTGTAATGCGATTATTTTTATTGCAAATCCTGAAACTTATTTATCTTAGGGGCCATATGAAATCGTTAAACCCTAAATTTAAACTTTTGGCCGTAGTATGTCTTGTATTTTCATTACAGGCCTGCAGCCCCCCAAAACCCGGCGTTTATAAAGATGACCAGATCAGCAGCGGCCAACGCTCCGATTTGCATGACTTGAACAAAAGCGCCCTGAACTATATCAAAGCCAACAGCCTGAAGGAACTGCAGTTAATGATGTCGAAAGAAATGCTCGGTAATTCCGGTAACGAGCACCTGGTTGAGCTGATGAGTAACCGGCTAACTGATAATCCTTATGATATTGTTGAAGAATATTATGTAGTGGGAAAACACAAGGCAAAAGACAGTTTAGCCGCAAGTGGTACCGATGTTAACCGCCATGTGCTGAAGCTCGACACTTCGGCTAACGAGACCTATTATGTTTTCCTGGCGCCAAAAAAATCGGACAATAAATATATGATCAGCCTGGTATTTGCTAAATTAAGCTATGGCTGGAAAATAACCCAAATGGATCTTGCCGAATACACTATTAACGGCAAAACCGCTCCCGAACTGGCGCAGTTGGCGAGACAAGAATATGATAAAAAATATTTGGTGAATGCCGTGAACAACATGAGCCTGGCTGTTAAATGCTCCAATCCGAGCGTTCTGTGGGCCTACCCGGACTTAAACGCCAATGGGGAATTTTACAGCAAGGTGCTTGACGAAGCCAACAAAAAGTACCGCTATCCGATGACGCTTGAGCAGTTGCCCACCCGCCCCATGGTGCTGTCCATTTCCATGCAGCGGAACGACACCTGGACCGCGCCGGAGATATGGTACATGACGCATATCAGCATAAAAGACACCAACGAGGTAAAAAAGGAAAACCTGCAGATCAGGAAGTTGCTCAGTAAGATGCTACCGGGCATTGACAAGGATAACAAATACGTGCTTTACGATGCATTTAATGAATTCCCGACGGCGTCAAAATCAGTTGACCGGTTTGAGATGACCGCATCGCAGCCGTAAGAAAAACCCGTGCTCCAGGCTTACTATTCACGCTTTTTGTAAAAATAAAGCGGGATATGGGATAATCAGCATTTATCCTGTAATTTAGTTGTGAACCGTCTGTGGTTGACCAATTGAATTTTATCCCTGCGAAATGAAAGCAATTATCCTGTCCGGCCTGCTGTTATTGGCACAACTGATCTGCAATGGCAAACCTGCACCGCCTTTAAAAAAGCACGATGCAGGTAAATCTATCTACCAGCTAAAGCCCGATGATGCCGATGCGGTTTACTTTAGCCCGGAGCGCTTCAAAATCACGGCCGATGGAAAGACAGATGTTTCCGATGAATTACAACGGGCTATTACGCAGGTAAAAACTACCTATAACTTCGGGATCGTGTTTATCCCCGAAGGAAAATACCTGATCTCGAAAACCATATTCGTACCGCAGGCCGTGAGGCTGATCGGCTACGGTAAAAACCGGCCGCAGATTATCCTTGCAAAAAATTCCCCCGGATTTCAGATACCCGATACAACCGATAAAGGCAAAGCCAAGTATATGTTTTGGTTTGTAAGCAGCCTTTCCAAACCAGGCGAACCGGTACACGATGCCGGCGCCGGAACCTTTTACAGCGCCCTGAGCAATATCAACCTGAAAATTGAAGACGGCAACCCATGCGCGGTTGCCTTAAGGGCACATTTTGCGCAACATAGCTTCATCGCCCACGCGGATATCGATATCGGCGATGGCAAGGCCGGCCTGTTCGATGTGGGCAACGCCATGAACGACGTTCGCTTTTTTGGCGGACAATACGGCATTTATACCACCAAGCCATCGCCTGGCTGGCAATTTATGATGGTGGATACTTATTTTGAGGGACAGCGCGACGCGGCCATTAAAACACAGGAGGCAGGGCTAACCATTGTGCGGCTGGAAGCAAAGGATGTACCGACAGTGATCAGCATCAACCCAAACTATCATGAACACCTGTTTATGGAGAATTGCCGTTTCGATAAGGTGAGTGGCCCGGCGATTATCATCAGCAATGAGGACAATGCTATGAACCAAATCAGCCTTCGCAATATCAGCTGCCGCGATGTACCGGTATTTGCCAGCTACCGGCGCAGCGGGAAACCAACACCCGGGGCCGGAAGCATTTACCAGGTAAAAAACTTTATCTATGGCCTGCAAATGGACAGCCTGCAGGCTGATCCGGTTTATAAAACGATAAACGAAACGGCGCCCCTGAGCGTGTATCCGGAGCCTGCAAAAAAAGACATCCCCGACCTTCCTGAAATGAGCAATTGGACAAACATCAAAACACTGGGGGCCAAAGGCGACGACACGACTGACGATACACAGGCTATACAGGATGCCATCAACAAATACAATACCATCTACTTTCCGCAGGGATGGTATAAGGTTAGCCAAACCATCAAACTCAGGCCTAATACTGTACTCATTGGGCTTAACCCGATTGCCACGCAGCTTATCATTCGCAATAATACGCCGGCCTTTGGCGGCTTTGGAGGCCCAAAAGCTTTGCTGGAAACCGCTAAAGGCGGCCAAAACATTGTAACCGGAATCGGGCTTTCAACCAGCGCCGATAATCCGCGGGCGGTTGCTTGTAAATGGATGTCGGGCGAGAATTCCTACCTGAACGATGTGAAATTTATCGGCGGCCATGGCGGCATGCAGCGCCCCAATACACCGCAACAGCCGGGCATCTATAGCAAAGGTGCAGACCCATCCTGGGATACGCAATATTGGAGCCTTTGGATAACTGATGGCGGCGGTGGGACGTTTTTTGATATATGGTCGGCCAATACTTTCGCAACAGCAGGTGTTTATGTTTCAAATACTTCAACGCCGAGCCATATTTATGCGTTATCCGTTGAGCACCATGTGCGCAACGAGGTAAGGTTTAACAACGTCGCCAACTTTAACGTTTACGCCTTGCAGCTTGAAGAGGAAAGCCGCGAAAGCACCGAATGCCAGCCGATGGAACTGGAGAACAGCCGCGATATGGTTTTTGCCAATTTGTACATGTTCAGGGTGATCCGGGTGAATAAGCCGGCGCCGTATTCCATCCGCAGCTGGGCAAACCATAACATCGAGTTTTTAAATGTGCACAATTACAGCCAGATAAAGTATACCACGACCAATACGCTGTATGATGTAAATACCGATACGGAGGTGCGCCCATGGGAGTTTTCACGCATGTTGATAGATAAACAACAGTCTCCGCCGACGGCTAATCTCGCAGGGCAAGTGGCCCGGCTGGCTACAGGTTTTGAATTTGCCGAAGGATCATGCGCGGACAGTAAAGGCAATATCTATTTCTGCGAGCAGCGGATGAAACGCATTTACAAATGGGATGCAGCCAGCAGAACTACCACCCTTTTTGCAGACTATCATTGGGAGCCGCTTTCATTGGCGTGTGATAAAAACGACAGCCTGCTGGTGGTATTTAAATATGTGCCCAAGCCCGGCTACCTGGTGAACGGCAAACCCGAAGAATTTAAAAACCCACCGGATGCAGGCGGAACGTCCTTTAGCGGTTGGGGTAATTCAGGCTTCGGCACGCTGGTTTATTCAGTCGATCCAAACAATCCTGATGAAACCATTCACCTGCTGAAGCAGGCGCCGATGGGGTCAGTGAGTCCTGTTTACAAAGCGCTTTACCCGGCTCACCGCTGGCGCGATTATCATGATTTTAATACCATAACCGTTGCCCGCGACCAGGAATGCTGGGTTGCACCCGATGGAGTTACCATTATCCCCATTGCTTATGATCTTGCCAGGTCATCTGCGCTGGCAACTGCCTGGCCCGGTAAACCGGCTTATATTGCCGATGAATATGACAAGCGGACAGTAAGTATAGATGTGGACCAGCAAGGATATGTTTCTAACCTGAAGTATTTTGCTGAGCGCGGCGAATTTGATTCGGCAACAGATGATAAGGGTAATGTTTATATTGCCGACGGGCAGGTTTATGTTTACGATAACACAGGCAAACAAATTGAAGTGATCAAAGTGCCGGAACGGCCCACCTCACTTGTGTTTGGCGACAAACAAGGGAAAAAGCTGTTTGTTACCGGTCGGAATGGGCTGTATGAAGTGGAATTGAAATAACAGAAATCGGCAGAAATTTTTGGCTGTAGAGACGCAATATTTTGCGTCTCCCGCTATGCAGATGCTGCGCAATGGCATTTAATGGATGCGGGCTGGCTTATCCCTAAATTCAACAACACCGTTCCGGGACGCAAAATGTTGCGTTTCTGCGACCTTTTAGCCAACCTCTTAATACCGTTGTGTATTATTCCTTATCCTTCTTTTGAAAATTGTTGGCCAGCATCACGCTCATTAACGTTACGCCCACAAAAAACAAAACAACAGAAATAGGATACTGACGGCAAATATGTCCGTACCCCAGCAATACGTAACCAATTACCAGGTTGAGCAATCCCCACAGCACATTTGTTAGCGGCGATGACAGGCCCTTGCCCGGCGGTTTGGCAAATGGCGAGGGAAATTTGTCGCCACAAATCCCTTTTACAAAGTGGGGCACAAAATTAGCTAAAAATGCACCCGAAAAAAATGCGGCGATGTAGTTATACCATTGCATAGCGATGAATTTTTACTAAAAGTAAACAATATTATAAACTTTATTTCGCGTACAAAATCGCTTTGTCCTGCCCCTCGAGCCGCTGTTTGCCGGGCTCTGTTTTTAAACCATGGTCGATATAGCTGGCGGTAAACACATAAGCGCCGGGATGTTTCAGGGTTGTCGCAGGTATAAGGCCGTTTAATCCTATGAAATAGTTATCGTCCGGGTCTGCACCATTTTTGAGTACCCACAGCACGGTATTTTTAATATCCTGCGCTGATAGCTCGGGATGGCTGGGCATTTTTTCTTTCCCCCAAATCCCGGTGGAGCCGGCGCTGATGCGTTTTACAAGTGAATCGATATTGGCCCTGGTTGGTTTATATTTTCCGGCAACCTCAAAAAATGATGGTCCCATTGCTTTGCTATTAAAGTTATGGCAACTGAAACAGTTGGAGGTACGGATGGCAGCGAGGCCCGGTGCATCCGGCCCGGCCGGTTTATTCAGCAACGCAACAGCCTTCGATTTATCCTTTAAATACTTGACTTCCAGCAAGACTTCTTTGGCATTTATTTCGTCATATTTTGAATCGCCGTCTTCCTTATCGGATACGCTTATCTCATAACTTACAGGTGCATTCAAACTTAGCATGCCATTGTTTTTAGGGCTGATAATCTTTACAATTGGCGCCTGGTTTTGTATTTGCAGTTTCTTATTAAAAGAAAAATCTGAAAACAATAACGTCAGAAAAACGAGAGCTAAAACAGCTGAGTAACGTTTAATGGTTTCTCCGATAGTCATTATCTATATTTGAATAGTTTTTATCTATAAATAAATCCTAATTTGAACATTCAAAATCCGAAATCGAAAATCCGACATCCGAAATTCATCAAAGCTTATCAATTTCCTTTGCCACCCGCTGCGCCGACCGCAGGCACGATTCCATACCCCTGCTCATATTATCCGCATAAGTGCCTGCAAAGTAAATCCTTCCGTCGGGCTGCATAATTTGCGGCCAGAATTTTTTCATCTCCCCTATCGCAAAGGGTTCCATCTCGCAGGCCGGGGCAAACTTATCTACCGTCCAGTCTTTAGTAAGCGCTTGTTCTATCGTGTCATGTTTACCCGGATAAACTTCCCTGAAAGCCGCCAGCACCCGTTGCGGCGAAATGCCCCCGGGGCCGTAAGCCTTTAAGATCACTCTTGTTGTATCCACCCGGTTTGTCTCCAGCCAAATGGATGAAATATCGGGGTGCTCAAATTCCATGTTGATGCTTTTGTAGCCATCGTCCAACCAGAACTTTGTGCCGGCTTCAAACACATAAAACGGATGAGAAGAATAAACAAGGTTTTCCACCACATATTGTTTTTCGGGCGACAATGGCGGTGTTACGGGGATATTCCGGAAAATAGGAAGTGTAATACAGTTTACAAGTACATCTGCGGTCATATCTTTCTCCGCATCCGTACCATAGGCGCGGTAAGTTACGGTAGCGCTGTTCGCATCGCGTTTTATGGCTGTTATGGGGTGGTTTAATTTAATACGGTCGCCAAGGCGTTTGGCGAATGCCATGGGTAATTGTTCGTTACCATCTTTCAAATGATAGGTGTCTCCTTCGGAAGCTGGTATGCCGCGGAAGTCCATAATCGCCGCCCGCCACAAATGGTAAAGGGCATTGGAATGGCGCCCGCCCAGGTGACTCAAAGCCGCAGGTGATGCACCTTCTTTTTTGTAAATATCGGCGATAGCAACATTGTCCAGGTCGTCATAACCAACGCCGAAAGGCTGATAAGCATCAGTAAACTTGCTTAAGTAAGGTTTGATAAAAAGCGAACCCAGCGCGTACATACCGTTTTGAACGATGTGTTTTACTTCACGGTCGTTAAAACCAAAGCCGGCGAGCACCGCAGGATCTTTGAGCATGGCTGCGGTATAAAATTTCCCGCCGATCATCTTCATGGCATCGGGGTCAAACGCAGCTTCTGAGCCTTCCGCGTTCGGATAAGGAATGGGCGTTAAACCAAATTCCGCTGCGTAGTCAAAAAAACGCTCATATCCAGGTTTGGTGATATGATCCGCTCCAAAATCAGCATAAAGGCCGTCTGATAATCCGTCCCGTCCTGTAAAAACATGACCACCGTACCGGCCGGAAGCCTCCAGCACCACCACATCGTGACCACTCTTCATCAACTCATAAGCGCAGCAAAGGCCTGTAATACCGCCGCCTGCCACAATCACTTTTTTGCGATTAGCAGCATGCCTAACATTAACCTGTGCGCTTGCCTCCGCCTTTAAAATATCGGGCACAAGCGCAACGCCCATGCCGGCGATCAGGGCGTCTTTGATAAACTTTCGGCGTCTCAGGTTTTTCATTGATAATCAGGTTTACCAGGTGGTACTTTCTGCTAAAATATCAAAGATAAACCGATCAGGCAGTAAAAAACATGTTACCATGATATTTTTGAAATGCAGGTATCGACAAGGCGGGCCAGTCCGAAGTGATAGCTATAGACAGAAAAGCACCGCCAGCGTCATGCCGGTAGTGCTTTTCATTGTAATGATAGCAGCGAAAACTACTTTTTTACAGCGGCTTTTTTAGGCGCTGCCTTAGCGGCTTTCGGAGCGGCTTCGGGTGCAACGGGCTTTGGTGGAGCTACAGGAGCAAGGACTTTTTCAGCTTTTGATGCTACCGCTTTAACAGCAGGTTTTGTTTTGGCAGGAGCAGCCTCCTTTACCGGAGTTTTTGCCTCGGCGGCCGGCGCTGTTTCTTTAGCTGCAGCCGGTTGGTCAACCTTTGCCCCTTTGGTAATTTTCTTGGCCAGTTTTTTTGATTCTTTTTCGAGATCAATATCTGTGTGAATACCTTGTTTTTCTAACTGGCCAGCTATGCTTTTTAATGTCTTAACTAAGCTTTCCTGGATAGCCTTCCTCGCGGCTTTGGCCGGGGATTGCTGTTTGTCTTTTTTCATGGTCGTAATTTGCACCAAAACTATGTGATTTTAATATAAACTCAATATTATCTTTATGTTAAGCAATTGAAGCCTATGAATTGTTTCGGTTATTTTACTTTACATTGAAAAGCAGCCTGTTACGCAACGGCTGCTTTTTCAAAAACTGCTTATAACGGATGATTTTAGTCGTGTTCCGCAACCATATGCACAGGTATGGCAACCCGGTTCCAACTGTTGATGGTGATTGCGATAAATATTAATTGTGCGAGCTTTTGCTCGCCGAAAAATTTCAGCGCCGTTTGATAGGTATCGTCGCTGACGCCATGAGAAATGCGCGTTACCTCTTCCGCCAGTTTGAGGGCGGCTTGCTCCTCTTCTGTAAAAAATGGCGTTTCCCACCAAGCCGATAAAGCGAACAGCCGTTGATTAGTTTCGCCCAGCGCGAGAGCATCCTTTGTATGGTAGTTGATACAGTAGCCGCAGCCGTTGACTTGCGATACCCTTACTTTTATCAGCTCTTTTAGTTTAGGGTCGATGTCAAAACCTTTTACTACTTTGTCAGCGGCAGACATTGCCAGGTAGATACCGGGCTCAGCCTTATTGATGTCCATTCTTGATTTCATATTATCAGGTGTTTTTGTTTTAGATGTGAGATTTGAGAAGTTATTTCAAACCTCACAGCGCATTATATTTGTTTCTTTCCTTTTTGACAAACCACTAAACCGGGGTATTTTAATTGCATACTTTTTCAAGTTGACCAGCAGCAGGCTAAATAGTATAATAAACAAGCCAACGAATTGCGGTTTTGAAATATGTTCATTTGCGAACAGCAGGCCAAGCAATACAGCAATAACCGGGTTTACATAAGAATGCGTGCTCACCTGGGTCGCGGTTTTTACCGACAACAGCCACACATACGCGCTGAATGCCCCGATGGAACCAAACACGATTAAATAGCCCAAAGCCAGCCAGGCTTGCACTGATACCTGTGCAAAATGAAACCCATTATATTCGCGGCTGAAGAGGCTGGCGATAATAAACGCCAAACCTGCTATCACCATCTGCCAGGCCGTATTTAAACGGGCAGGCCCATTGCTACCTTGCTTTTTTGAAAAAAGCGACCCTGAACACCAGGCGATGGGGCTTAACAGCAGTAGTATCATACCGGTTATTTGCATGGTGTGAACGCTACCGGAAAATGATTTGTTTAACGCCTCGCCAAAAAGCAAAAGCACGCCTGCAAAGCCAAGAATAATGCCGGCAAGCGTTGTTTTATTACTGAAATTGATCTTCCAGTTTGGCTTATCCAGCACAAGGAACCAGATAGGATTGGCCGACACCATAATTGCAACGATGGAACTGGGTAAAGTTTTTTCGACAATGATGATCACACCTGTGCCGATAAACAGCATCAGCAACCCGCTGATACCGGATGTAATCACGTTTTTACGCACCCAAATTTTGTCGCCTTTAAAATAGCACCAGGCCAACATGATGATACCGGCTGTAAAAAAACGCAGGGCGCCCATCAGCATTGGTGGAAAGCCATGCACGGCCATTTGAATAAAAAAGTAGGTTGAGCCCCATACAATATATACGGTGGCAAAAGCTATAATTACTAACAGTAATGATGGCTTATTGGTTAATGTCGTTTTCATTTTTTGTTTTTAATATTGAATTGAAAGGTGTGTTAAATTTCATAGCTGGTTATATAGCGCTGCATGGATGCGGCAAATACATCATGAGCGGCGCCCTCGAGGTTTTGCCCGTCAAATGCGCCGTATAAAGTATCGAAGATTAGGCCTGCGCTTTTCCTGTATACTTCGGCAAATTCTTTCTTTGTCAGTAATATCTGGTTAGGATAACTATGCATAACAGCTATATGACGCTTGCTTTTGGATAGATAAAAACTATCACCGGCCAGGATAGCGCCTTTTGGTGAAAGAGCGCCAACGCGAAGTAAACTACTGCCCGGGAAATGCCCGCCGGTATGAACAATGCTTATATCATCCCAAAGCGGATGCAGATCGCCCTCCCATAGTTTGACAGCTTCAGTGCGATAAAAAATAAACTCCCGGTCATTTTGATGAATGTAAATGGGGCAGTTAAAGGCAGCGGCCCATTCGTTCATGGTGCTATAGTAATGCGGGTGCGAGAAAACGATTGCCTTTAACCCGCCCTTTGAATTGGTAAAATCAATTGTGGCCTGGTCCAGCAGCGGGATGCAATCCCAAAGTACATTCCCAGTTGGCGACAGCACCAAAAAAGCCCGGTGGCCAAGCGCAAATGCTGGTTCCATTTTCACAGTGTACAGCCGCTCATTAACCTGGCTGATCTTAACTTTGTGCCCTTTTTTTAATTCGTCCATATTGGTCCATTGCTGGCCGTTATCACCTATATATTGGCGGTCGTCGCTGCATATCGGGCAGATGCCGGTTAACTGCACCTCTTCCCGGTATTGGGTTCCGCAGGTTTCGCAAATGATGAGTTTCATGTTTAATTATTTGTTGTGTTTTGTCGATCGATTTCTATTATTTAACCCGGATTGAATTTGGCTTTTGCGGTTGGTTGATAAAAAACACCAGCAGCCTTGCTGCTATTTTTGGATCCTTATTCCTGGTGACGGAATGCAGCCCATTTGTCTTCTCATAAAAGGCATCACCCATTTTGTACAAATGATATTTGCCTTCAAACACCGATTCAATTTCACCTTCCAGCACATAGCCGAATGTAGGGCATGGGTGACGATGTGCGGGTGATGTGCTTCCCGGCGGGAAAGTCACTACCTCTATTTGAACCTCTTTGTAAGTGATGCCATTTTCATTAAGAAATTGTTGAAGAAGATATTGTTCTGTGATCTTGCCCGCCGCAGAAGTTGAATGAATGTGGGCCGGTTGTCCATTTGCAACGATGGCTAAGCTGGGAAGTAATATAATGACGAGGCTACTTTTGATCAACCGCCTGTTCAGTTTATTTCTTTCAAAAAACGAGTCGAGGCTCCAATCATATTGCGGCAACGTGGCCAGCAGTAAACTTGCGGCGCTTAAAGTAAAAACCGAATAACCTAAAGGCGAATCGATACCAAATGAAATTGCCATTGCAACCGCAAAGCAAAAGCTTAGTATCCCACTCCCGATTGCGGCAAACCGTGTGAACAGGCCGATTAATATCAGCAGGCCAAAAAGCGCTTCACCAATCGTAGCAACCACGGCCAGCACAGGCACCAACCCTGCCGGTAAAAAACGCATTACCAGCTGCGCATAAGCTAAAAAATGCGCCCAATCGCCCCAGCCAACATGTGGCCGGCCATGCGCGCCAAGGATTCCAAGCCGGTCGGCGACTTCCCATAAGTATGCTGAACCAATAGCCAACCGTAAATACAGGGCAGGTAGTTTTGAATTTTGAATGTTTTGCATGGCTATATTTTTTATTCCGACACTAAGGTATAACCAAATTGGACTACCTTTATAGTCCAGAAATAACAAGTAAAGTAGTCCAGCTATGTCAGTAATTGAAAGCCAGCTAACGATCAATAAAGATTTGCCTGTACCGGTGTACCAGCAAATTGCCAACGGAATAATTAATCATATACAGCGGGGAACCCTTAAGCCCGAAAGTGCATTGCCCGGCAGCCGGGTACTTGCCGCGGCCCTCCATGTCCACCGGAAGACCGTTGTTGCCGCTTATGACGAGTTGTATGCGCAAAGCTGGGTGGATGTATTCCCGCGCAGCGGTATTTTTATCGCCAAAAACCTGCCTGATGTTAAACCGCAGCCGCTTACCGGTAACACCGGGTTGTACGGATTTCCATCAGCGACCTATTTTGATGTGAAAAAAAGCGAAGATGCGGACTCGACTTTTTTTACGCCAAAGCCGCTGCAAAACCTAGTATTTAATGACGGCTTTCCGGATACCCGCCTTGCCCCTATTGACCTGCTGGTTCGGGAATACCGCCGGTTTGGCAATTATAAATTTACATCACAATACCTGATGTACGGGCCGCCGCAGGGTTCGGAAAATTTAAGGGTCGAGCTGGCGAAATTTTTGGGCGAAACACGTGGCCTTCAGGTAAGCCCCCCCAATATTTTGATCACCAAAGGTGTACAAATGGCCATGTATCTTACTGCGCAGGTTTTGCTGAAAAAGGGTGATACCGTGTTGGTACCCGATCCGGGCTACCCGGTGGCAAATATGGTATTTGAACAGGCCGGCGCACAGCTTGAATTGGTGCCTGTTGACGACAGTGGAGTCGACCTGAACTTTGTGGAGTCCATCTGCAAAAAGAAAAAGGTGCGGATGCTTTATGTCATTCCGCATCATCACCGTCCCACTACCGTCACCCTAAGTTCTGAGCGGCGCATGCAACTGCTCGAACTGGCGATGAAATACCGTTTCGCAATTTTGGAAGATGATTATGATTATGATTTTCGGTACGCCTGCAGCCCCATCCTGCCGCTGGCCAGCGCCGATTACTACGGCAGCGTGATCTATGTGGGCTCATTTTGCAAAACGATAGCGCCGGGTATACGTATTGGTTTTGTTGCAGCGCCCGCCAATTTGATTAAGCAGCTTACCGAGCTTCGCAGGATGATCGACCGCCAGGGCGAACAACTGCTGGAGGAAGCCATGGCTAATCTTTTAAAAAACGGCGACATCGGCCGACATCTTAAAAAATCAAATAAAATTTATCATGAGCGGCGGGACGTTCTCGCCAGGCTGCTGAATGAGCGCCTTGGCGACAAGGTCTCCTTCAAAATGCCCGATGGGGGTTTTGGCATCTGGATGCAATACCTCGACAATGTCCGCGCCGATAAAGTCGCAGAAAAAGCCGCAGAGATGGGCCTTTCGGTTAGTGATGGCACCGGTTATTTTAACGACGACCGGGATCAGCATAGCTTTATCCGGCTTGGATTTGCTTCGCTGAATTTAAAGGAGTTGGAGGAAGGAGTGGGGATTTTGGAAAGGGCGGTGAGGAAATTACGGTAAACGTGTTCGGTGAATAAAAAGTAGAAATAAGGGCCTCTAAAGCTCCGGCTGTGCTCTTTCTCCCTAAGAAGTGGGGAAAAGAATGTTAATTCATATTGTCTGTCAAAATGCCAATAAGCCAAAATAGCCTTCAGGGCAAACGCATTAAAAATGTTTTTTATAAGACTGTACGCCATGACAGGAGGTGACTTTGACGTGTGGAAGGAATTTCTCAATTATACTGAAACACATTGAAGATCAGCGCGTTCCGGGCGTGTATTTAAAAAATAACAACCCTGTAATAATTGATTATCAGGAACTTATAAAAATGTGTCAATTTATTTTTAATGGAACATTCTGATAATGAGCGTGTTTCACAATGTCCCACTTTGTTCCGATGTGTAAAATGGAACGCTTCGGAACGCTTGCAGCGCTACCGGTTCTTGCTCTTTAAATGCCCCTTTTTCTCTAAATTGACCTCAATTAGCTTAAAATTATTTCAATGCGTCTGCCCTGAAATAGCCTCCTGCTTTTACAACTATCTGTTAAAATTTTTGTATATTTATGTATAAAAACACTGAACATCTTTTAAAAACTTAATGTAATGGAAAACTGGATATTCATAGTTATTGCTATAGTTTTTCTTGCAATACCTGTTATATTGGCTATTTATAAATTAATAAAGATCAGCACATCTAACCAAATAACTTTTATTAAGGGTGAAAAGAAATTAACCATATCATCGGGTCATTTAAGTGCAGAGGATAGAAAAGAACTTGTTAATTTTTAATGAGTGACATTATTTCAAATAATCCCAAGGCAACTGTTACCGCACTTGCAACTGGACTTGAAAGTTTGTCTGCTTTAATAAAAGATGCGACATTACAAAGAATTTGTTTTATAATATCACCGGCGATAGCGTTAGCTTTAACATTCTTTTATAGGATAATTGACAGACGTATAAAATTTCAACGGTGACTAAACGAATACAAGTTGATGATTTCTGATTTTGAAACTGAATTAAATAGTCCCACTACAACAGAAACAAGAAAAGAATTCTTGCGATCTGAAATCGAAAAATGTTGGATTAGAGTTAATGAACTACGGTATGAAAATATCAAGATCATTACCAAATGAATTAAAGGGAGAACAACCTGAAAAGAAATAAACCGAGGTGCTGAAAACCTGGAAAGCCTGTCTGAAAATGACGGGCTTTTTAGTTTTATATTTAATTAGCCGAAAGAAGCGGCAACTGGCGTTTCGGCAAAAACAACTTGCGTGCCATGTAAAAGTTAAAAATTAAAGTCCGCCAGGAAGCCTTTAACCGGGCTTATAAATTAATCTCCCCTATCAATGCTCATTTGCGAAATGCCAGCGTTATGAATACCACCAAACAAGTGGAACACAGTGTCTAAACGTAAGCCCAAAGTAAAAGTTCAAGGCGAAGCGGGGTTTAGCATTTATACTGTCTACATTTACGGTATAACCCGTTAACATGGAAACAGTTGCATTAGGCAGCCGCGCCGGCAAATGGATAATGGTTTCTTCCATCCTGGCATCGTCAATGGCCTTTATTGATGGTACGGCCCTTAACGTGGTGCTGCCCTCGCTGCAAAAAGGTTTGCACGCTACCTTACCCGACCTGTTTTGGGTTTTAAATGCATACCTGCTTATGCTGGCCTCACTGATCCTGATTGGCGGCTCCCTCGGCGATCAACTGGGCCGGAAGCGAATATTTATGCTGGGCATATTTGTTTTTATTTGCGGCTCCGCGGCTTGTGGCTTTGCTCCTGACGTTACCTGGTTGGTTATTTTCCGGGCGATACAGGGCGCCGGCGGGGCGCTGATGATCCCCGGCAGTTTGTCGCTCATTTCTTCATCCATCCAACCCAATGAACGGGGAAAGGCCATCGGCACCTGGACGGCTTTTACAACTGTAGTAACCATCGGCGGCCCGGCACTTGGCGGTGCGCTTGGCGATGCCGGGTTATGGCGATATATCTTTTTTATCAACGTGCCGCTTGGGCTGGCGTCCTTGTTAGTCCTGTTCTTATGGGTAAAGGAAAACCGGGACCAACAGGCCGGCAACAAAATCGACTTCGCAGGCGCTATCAGCGTCATACTCGGCCTCGCGCTTTTCACGTTTGGATTTTTGCGCATCCCTGTTTTAGGTGATCACAATCCCGGGGTGCTCTTTTCCTTAATTGCCGGCATTCTCCTGCTTATTTTATTCGTGGTAATCGAGTATAAAAGCGATCACCCGATGATGCCGCTTAAGCTATTTGCCAATTCAACATTTAGCGGCACCAACTTGCTCACATTTTTTCTTTATGCGGGTTTAGGCGCGGCAATGCTGTTTATGTCGTTAAACATGGTGCAAGTGCAAGGATATAGTCAAAAAGCAGCGGGATTTTCATTTTTGCCATTTGGCGTTTTAATGACCCTTATTGCGCGCCGCGTCGGCAAAATCGCTGATAAACACGGGCCGCGGTTATTATTGATTATCGGCCCGGCAACCGCCGGTTTGGGTTTTCTAATACTGTCTTTTATCCGGCAAACCAATGGCGTATCAGATTACTGGAGGACCTTCTTCCCGGGCATCCTGGCCTTCGGAACAGGCATGGCAATAACCGTTGCTCCGCTCACAACTGCAGTAATGACTTCGGTCAGCGATCATTTTTCAGGAACAGCGTCGGGCGTTAACAATGCCGTTTCGCGTATTGCCGGGGTGTTTACCAATGCGGTATTCGGCGCTTTAGCCGTCCTTTTTTTCACCGGTGAGTTGCAGCGCGAAACAAGTCCCCTGTCGTTAAATCCCGCACAAATACATGCCGTTATGGCCCAGGCCCCTAACATGGGCAATGCGCATGTCCCCCAAAATATCGAGCCAAAAAATAAAGCTGCCATCGTAAAAACTTACCACAACAGCTTTATCGCCATGTATTCCATTATCCTCAAAATAGCCGCCGCGCTCGGATTTGCCGGCGCGCTGATGGCATTTATTTTTATCAAACCGGGCGTCGCACCGAAGAACTCAGCTTAGCGATTGCGCTTGGATTTTCGTCCCTGAGCTAAAACCAATACCTGCTCCCGGCACGGTAAAAGAATAAATTTTTTCAAATATTTTATTTATTGTATTTAACTACAGGTTAAATAGTTAAGGCCAATGTGCACACGCCTGGCCTGTTTTTACTATTCCGGCAGGCAATAACTATGTTAAATAGGCGTATAATTTACATCTATTGATTAAAAAATCTGAGGATTCAAACTCATTCGGAAAGAGAGCAGAAATCAAAAATTAACTTAAAGTTATATTTTAGATTTTGTTCTGCAATTAGCCAAACGGCGGTCCTGCCGGTTTAATGGAAAGTTTTCATTTAGATTCGGAGTAATCTCACTGGAAGGCATTATAGGTTGTTCGCCTCAAAAAACCTATAGATCTGCTTAATTCTAACTCATCATAAATTCAAATTTGCTAATTATGGAAACACAAACAATGAAGGGAAACAACTTAAAACTCAAGGAGTTTTTTGTTCACCAGTTGAAGGACATCTATTGGACCGAAAAGAAACTCGGAAAAACTTTACCTAAACTACAGGATGCAGCTACAACACCTGAACTGAAGGACGCCTTTAGCAATAATCGCAAACAGGCGCAGACGCACGTTGACCGGTTGGAAAAGATATTTGGCATGGTTAACGAGAAAGCAGACGCTGTTAAGAGCTCCGCCTTAGCGAACATCGTGGATGAAGGTGTAGAGGTTATCGATGATACAGAAAGGGGTTCCGCGCAAAGGGATACAGGCCTCATTTTTGCCGGTCAGAAAGCCGAACACTACAAAATAGCCACCTACAGCGGATTGGCGCAATTAGCCAAAACTATGGGTTATACTAACGCGGCAGACGTTTTAAGGCAGACCCTGACGGATGAAAAGGAAGCTGACGCCCAGTTGATGCGGATTGCAGAAAACCACATCAATTACCAGTTAAACTAAAAATAAATAGGTAAACACCCTGTTTCATTTTTAGATCAAACCTGCAAAAAGCTGCCCGCCAAAACGGGCAGCTTTTCATGTTTCCGTTTTCTTGCTGCCGTTTTAATTTATTGTCCTTTCACATAACTCAACATCCACTGAATCCCAAACTTATCCGTCAGCATGCCAAAGTAGGCGCCCCAGAATTGGTGTTCCAATGGCATCATCACAAAGCCGCCGTCAGACAATGCTTCGTAAAGCCTGGCGGTTTCTTCTTCGCTTTCAGTATCCAGGGTGATCATAAAATTGGTGCCATTGATGGGTTGAGGCCTGCCGGATGGTACGTCCATGCCTGCTAATACCTGGCTGCCAACGGCTAGCGCCACATGTAATACTTTTTCGCCTTCTTCCTCAGATAGCGGATGAGGCGTCGGCATTTCTTTCAGTCGCTGCAGGTGGATAAACTCGCCGCCGAATACCGATTTGTAAAAGTTAAACGCTGCCTCGGCCTGGCCGTTAAATGTTAAGGTAATGTTTACTGCTTTCATGATTTTGTTTCTTGATATAACAAATGTACGCCGCATAATTGGACATGAACGGTGGCTCGCAAGCCGATTTTAGGGCGTACTAATGCCATATTTTGTTAAATTGTTGCAGCCAGGCCCGCTAACGGCACGCACATATTGCCCTTCAATTTCGTCATCACTTTAAAAAACCCAAAAAGTGCCGCCAAAAATATCAGCAGCCATAACATAAAATGCAGATCGATACCAGTATGGAAAATTGTTGGCTTTTGAAAGCCTCCGGTAAGGTCAGTCCACCAAATGGAATAGTCGAACACATCCAGGACGGCATGCCCGATTATCCCAGGAATAAGGGAGCCCGTGCGATAAACCAAAATGCCCAGCAACACACTCGCAAAAAAAATATGCGGCCAAATAGGCGGCGCCCACGAATGGCTGAGATGGATAGCTGTGAAAATAAACGAGGTGACCACGATAGCAACGGTTACACCATACTTTTTTTCGAGCGGGGCCTGCATATAACCCCTGAAGCCGGCTTCTTCCGCAATCGCGGCCACTATTGAGCTCATTACGATGATAGCGAAAGCTTGCCAAAGGGGGAAAGTGTCGAGTTGTTTGTAATCGGCCGTAAACTTAGCGGCGGGGAAATCAACTAGCCTAAAGGTCACCACAAATGAGGCCTGCACAATAATGACAAAAAGCGCCGCTGCTGCCAGGCCCCATCTCCACATATCAGGCCTGAGTTTGGTTAACCGGAAGCTTTTTTTGCACATGTTTGACCCCTTGCCCGAAGTAAATCCCCCACTGAAGAATTTCCAGAACAACCACAAAAGGAAGATCATCGGCGGGATGGCAAGGACGCCGGGCAATAAAGCCAGTATTACACTCCATAAAGAAACACCAACTGAACTAACCAGGAAACCCGTCAAGATGGCCCGTACCACCAACGGCAAACGGCTCCACAAGCCGTTTATTGAAATTTTTGTTTTCATGATCAAAGTTTTTTGATACAAAGGTGAGTTGCAGCGAAATGGCGGTCGACCGGATACATAAAGTCGAACGCTTTTTATTTGGTTCGGGCTTGGGGGTGAGAAAAGTCGAACGTTATTTTTCCTGTTCTTTCCGGAATTCGGTAGGTGTAAGGCCGGTATATTTTTTGAAGAGCGTGTTGAATGACGATTTGGAATTGAAACCGACCTGGTACAAAATTTCCAGCACGGTTATCTTTTTATCCTTCGGATTGGTGAGCAGATTTTTAGCTTCGTCGATACGATAATGATTTACAAAGTCGAAAAAGTTCTGTCGCAGGATATCGTTGATCGCCTGCGAAAGCGTTCGGGGTTTTAGTGATAGCCTCGACGCGAGCTGTTCTAAAGTGAGCTCGGGTTCCAGGTAAGGTTTGTCGCGCTTCATCAAAATCAATAGCGTTTGTATGGTCGCCTCTTTTTCCCGTTTCTCGTCTTCAGTCATTTTTGCGGCCGGTTCGACCGGGTCAAAGTTGTCCCCGAACGAAAAGAAATATGGCCGGCTCAGGGCTTTCATCATCACCTGCATAACAAACAGCAGCAACAAAACCACCACCGCGTTAAAAGCAACCAGGTAATATTTTGAAAATGGCGTTTGGGCAAGCAGGCCATTCAGTGCGCTGATAATGATGATCAGTATAAAAAAAATCAACGTTGAATAAAGCCAGGAAACATCGGTGTATTTAGGGTTTGAAAAACGCTGCCCGGCCATCTTTTTGTAAAGCGAGACGAGCCGCAATGAAGCAATGGCATAGCCAAGAAATTGCAGAAAGATGAGCGTTGAAATGTCCGAAATAAAGGCAGGTATCCGGTGTTCAGAAAGGCTGATCAATATGCGCTCCTGCGTTTCAATGGGCTGGTTTTGGTAATAAATTTCGGTACAGCAAAAAATAACGAGGAAGGGTAAAAAATGAACCAGACTTTTTGTTGAAACAGAAAAGTCCTGGTAAACAATTGATCGCGTATAAAAGTAAAGCAACGGACCAAACAGCAAGGGCAGGCAACTTCCCAGGCCGGCAAGCCCCGGATGTGAGAAATAAATTCCGGTTTGCAAAAGAAATACATCGAACAAATTCAGTGCGATGGTTAAAAAGAAAAGACCGAGTAATTTGTTGCTTATGGGCTTGCCTATTTGCCGGCTAAATAAAAAAATGCCCAGGAAGAGCAGCTGAAATACAATTAAAACAAAAAGCACATTGCCCAGGCTCATGATCGATTGATTAGTCCGAAGGTCAGTAAAGTCCGGAAATCCGAAAGTCCGAAAGAAGCAGCGACTAACGTTTGGGCAAAAAACAACTTACTATTTCCCTGGATGGACACGATTACAGCTTTTGGTTATGGTGAATAAATTCCAGCAATTGCCCGCCGGCCAGTAAAAAAGCGCCCGTGCCATAAACTTCATTGCTTTGTGCGTTTACCTTATCGGGACTTGCGCCAATAGGCTGCACGTACCCCAGCATGCCATCCGGCTGCACCGAGGTGATCAATGCCATCCATGCTTTTTTAGCTATCGGCCAGTATTGCGCTTTATCCAATAAACCGTGATTCAATCCCCATAAAATGGCGTAACAGTAAAAGCCCGTGCCGCTGGTTTCTCTAATGGGATAGCTTGCAGGGTCGAGCAGCGAGGCGTGCCAGCTACCATCGGGCTGCTGCAGCGAAGCGACCTTGCCGGCCATATCTTTAAAAAGTGTTTCAAACTTTTGCCGGTCGGGGTAATTGGAAGGCATGTTTTCCAATACCCTTGCCAGCCCGGCCAGCACCCAGCCATTTCCTCTCGACCAAAATACTTTTTCGCCGTTCTTTTCTTTTTTATTTAAAAAACTGCCATCGCGCGCGTAAAGATGCGCCTGGGGATCGTACAGATAATCCGTAGTTTTCCACCACAGCTTGGTGGCTTTATTTAAATATTTCGGATCGCCCGTAGCGGTTGAAAGATAGGCCAGCGCCGTTGGCCCCATAAACAACGCATCGCACCACGCCCATTCGCGGTTTTGGATGTTATTCTTCCACTCCAGCGATTCATCAAAAGGAAGGCTGACGATACTATCCGCCAAATGCTGAAACGGCGCGATCATCTCGGGCCGTTTGTACTTCATATACAACAGCGACCAGGTTTGCCCCACGCAATAATCATCTGCCATTAAACGTACCGGGCCAGTAGTCCAGCCAACCTCGTTGCCAATGGCTATCAGCGCCTGGTCGTATCTATCATCTTTGCTTGTTCTGCTCAGATCAACCAGCCCCGTGTACAACGCTGCGTTTGTCCAATCCTTTTTTTTGTGTGTAAACCCTTTGGTTTGCCAGTACTGCAACTGCCAGTCGCCAACCCGTTTCATGATTTTCAGGACGGAGTCGGTGTTGAAGGTGGTGTCTTTTTTAGTTGTTGCGAGGGCATTAGTCGAAACGACTATTAACAACAAAAATATCCCAAAAATTAGTTTTGCTACAAAAGGCTTCATGTTAATTGGTTATGACATGCAATATAATATTTCCTGCACACAATATACGAAACGTAGAAATGGAACGGCCACGATAAAAGATTCATGATAATAATCTACATTTAACTATGGAAAAAAATCAACCTGCCCGCCGGGATTTCATCAAACTATCAGCCCTCGCTTTAGGCGGATTATCCATCGCACCGGCAGCGACGGCTGCAATCAAAGCCGATAAAAGGCTAAACATCCTCTGCCTTGGCGCCCATCCCGGCGACCCGGAGTTTGGATGCGGCGGCACCATGGCACGGTATAGCGAAGCAGGCCACCAGGTTACTTTTTTATATCTTACCCGCGGCGAGGCAAGCGACCCAAAAAAAACCTATGCAGAAATGGCCACGCTACGGACCGCCGAAGCAGAGAAAGCCTGCAAAATATTAAACACCACGCCCAAATTTGCCGGGCAGATAGACGGCAATTCCGTTTTAAATAAGGAAGAGGCTGAAAAGATCGGTAAAATGATCATGGCCGAAAAACCGGATATTATTTTTACCCAATGGCCGGTAGATGGCCACCCCGACCACCAGGTTACCGGGTTACTGGCGCTTACTGCCTGGGTAAGATCAGGCCGGACTTTTCACTTATATTTTTACGAAGTGAATACCGGCGTGGAGACCATGGCCTTTGTCCCGACAGATTATGTTGATATTACTGCCTGGCAAGAAAAGAAAAAAGGAGCCATGTTCGCCCATAAAACGCAAGATCCGATAAATACCTATAACGATTATTTTAAACCGCTGGAGGAGTTTCGCGGGTTGGAAGCTGGCGTAAAAGCTGCCGAGGCATTTATTCATTTTAAGCCGGGGGATGAGAAGGCGAGGATTGTGGGGTTATGAGCAATACCTGTTTATACGCCGAGACGCGGTGCATCACGTCTTTGACCATCATTTTCGTTTAATTTATCTTAAATCTGATGTATGGTTACCTGTCAGCGGGAGACGCGATGTGTCGCGTCTCTACGATTTTTGGTCAGATCATCTTAATAATAGAAGGTCTATTTTTCGACCTTAGCTCCCTTTCGCCCCCTTGGTCATCATCGCCACCATATCCCACATCGGTTCGGTCACCGCTTCAAGGCCGCTGAACTGGCCCGCGCCCTGCAGCCATTCGCCGCCGTCGATGGTGATCGCTTCGCCGTGGATGTAAGCTGAAAAGTCGGACACGAGAAACGCCGCCAAATTGGCCAGCTCCTGGTGTGCGCCGACGCGCTTTAAGGGAATGCGTTTTTGCGGGCTGAATTGTTCGGCAAGGTCCCCGGGAAGCAGCCTGTCCCATGCACCCTTGGTGGGAAATGGCCCAGGCGCAATGGCATTGCAACGGATACCATGCCGACCCCATTCCACAGCCAGCGAGCGCGTCATCGCCAGCACGCCGCCTTTTGCACATGCAGACGGAACAACAAAGGCCGAGCCGGTAAAAGCGTAGGTAGTAATGATATTGAGGATATTGCCCGGAATGCCTTCTTTTATCCAATACTTCCCTGCGGCCAGCGAACAATTGACAGAACCTTTTAAAACGATATCGATCACCGAAGAAAAAGCGTTTGCCGAGAGCCGCTCTGTGGGCGAGATGAAATTCCCTGCAGCATTGTTCACCACAACATCTACGCGGCCGAAGGTTTCGATAGCGGAATGGAGCATCCTCTCCACCTCTTCATAATTGCGTACATCACAGGCCACGGCCAATACTTTGCCGCCGGTTTGGGCTTGCATTTCGGCGGCTGTTTTTTGTAATACGTCCAGCTTGCGGCTGCTGATCACCAAATTGGCGCCCAGCTGCAAAAAGTAAGCACCCATGGCCTTGCCCAGGCCGGTTCCGCCGCCGGTGATGATGATGGTTTTACCTTTGAGGGCGTCTTCCTTTAACATTCCGCTAAGTGCTGCTGCCGGTGGATTTACGGGTGCTGTCGCCATAAAAATTTAAGCTTTTTTGGGTTGAGGATTTTTTAAATTTTCGATGATATAGTGCAGGGTTTGCCGGGTTTCGGGCGCCCACCATTGTTTAATCATCGCCTCCAGGCCTACAGTTTGGTCGGCATTTAATTTACTGATCAACTCGTTGCGCAGGTTCAGTTTGCTTTGGCTCCAGGTTACCGGGTTAAATTTCGTGTAGGCGCGAATCTTCTTCTCCGCAGCGGCCAATACGTTTTCCGGTTCGCATATTTCGTCAATAAGGCCATCCCTTAATGCTTCATCAACCGATAACAATTTACCCTCCAACAGGTACTGGTATGCTTTGCGCTTTCCGATCCAGAATGCGTAATTCTCACAAATCGTTTCAGGCACGATTACGCCAACAGGTATTTCGTTCAGCCCGATGATAAACTTCCCCTGCGCCATTACGCGGTAATCACAGCAAATGGCCAATACGCAACCGCCGGCAGGGCTATGCCCGCTTATAGCCGCAACCAGTGGCTTTTTAAAGCTGAAAAGAACAGCCTGCAGGTTGAGCAGATCAACCCAAAACTGCTTTATTTTTTGCTCGTCATAGTCGTAAACTTCGATCAGGTCGACCCCTGATGAAAAGAAATTTTCCTTCCCCGTCAATATCACACCTGCGACATCATCGTTTTGTTCGAGGTCTTTTATAGCGGCCGTAAGCTCGGCAATCATTTCAAGATTGATCGGGTTCGAGCGGCCCCTGTCGAGCGTTAAAACAGCAAGCCTATCGCTGATGGTTAACCGGATGGTATTCATACATGCACTGGGTTTATGTTGTTTGCATCGGAATATATCTTTTCAATCTCGCTGTTATATTTTTCAAGGATCACCCTGCGCTTCATTTTGCCGGTCGGGGTCAGCTCTCCACCGTCTATGGACCACTCGTCAGGCAGCAAAGCGATCTTTTTCACCTCTTCCACATGGTTGAACTCGGGATTATACTTATCAACGATTGACTGGTACAATTCGATCACTTTGGGGTCTTTCACCAGGTCGTTTATGGACGACCCATTGATTTTATTCGTTGCGCACCAGGACCGCAGGTTGACGAATGAAGGCACAATAAGCGCGGCTGTAAATTTGCGGTTGGAGCCGACTACCATCATTTGCTCGATCAGCGGGCTTTCCTTCATCCGGTTTTCAATGGGGAGCGGCGCTACGTATTTCCCCCCGGAGGTTTTGAATATCTCCTTGATGCGGTCAGTTATTTTCAAAAAGATGCCGTCAAAGGCGCCTACATCGCCGGTATGGAACCAGCCGTCGGTGATCACTTCCGCTGTTAATTGGGGCTGCTTATAGTAGCCGGCCATTATATTGGGGCCTTTGCATAATATTTCGCCGTCTTCGGCAATTTTTACCTGTACGCCATCAATCAGCGGGCCTACGGTACCAAAACGGCGATGTTTGATATCAAACTGGTTAACGGCCACCACGGGCGAAGTTTCGGTAAGCCCATAGCCTTCGGCCACATTTACGCCCGCAGCGGTAAATATCCGCTCTATCCTTACCGGCGTGGCCGAGCTGCCCAATAAAACAAGCTGCACATTGCCGCCGAGCGCTTCGCGCCATTTGGTGAATACCAGCTTATCCGCAATGCCTAATTTAAATTTATACCAGGCGCTTTTGCCCTCCAGCTCAAATTCCTCCGCGACCTTTATCGACCAAAAAAATATCTTTCGTTTAATCCCGGTAAGGCTTTGCCCGGTTATCATGATCCTTTCAAAAACCTTTTCGAAAAGCCGTGGCACCGAAGTAAAGATGGCAGGTTTAACATCTTTCAGATCGGCCCCGATGGTATCCATACTTTCGGCGTAATGGATGGTGTAACCGTCGAACAGGTAAATGTAGCTCACCATTTTTTCGAAAATGTGGTTGAGCGGCAAAAAGCTCAGCGCGCGCTTTTCCTTAAAAGATGTCTGGTTAAGCAGGGCAGTACAGGCTTTTACATTGCTTATGATGTTTTTGTGCGTCAGCATCACGCCTTTTGGCCGGCCTGTGGTGCCTGATGTATAAATGATAGTGGCGATGTGATCTTCTTTTATTTGGTTGCTTATCGACTTTAACTTCACCTGGTCGGCATCGTCAAACGACCGAAGCAGCGTTTCCCAATTGTCGGCGCCCGCAACCTGGTCAAAAGTGAATACTTTTTTCAGGTCGGGTAATTCAGGCAGAATTACGGCAACCTTATCATACAATTCTTTTGTACCGACGAAAAGGTATTTTACACCGGCTTCCTTTAATATTTCCAGCAGCTCCTTGGGCCCGGTATTTGGATAAAGCGGAACCAGGATTGCACCTGTCAATTGAACGGCAAGGTCGGTCATCAGCCATTCGGGCCGCCCGGCGCTGATCAAACCGATCTTATCCCGGCCTTCAGTTGTCCAGTCATTGGCCGATACGCCCATATCCAGCAAGGCCTTCGCCAGCCGGTGTACCATCTGGTGTACCTGCTGTGTGCTGTAATGCACCCATGCCCCCGTTCAATTTACCGTTTAACAGGTTGGTGACCGGCGCTTCGGCCTGGAGTTCGATACAATCAAATAATCTTGTGGAAGTGTTCATTAGTTCATTGGTTCATTAGTTCACTGGTTGAACAGTTCGATAAAGTTGTAAAGTAAGCGTGTTTAAATGGGCTATTTATCTGACTTGCCATTATTAGACTTCCCGATAAATTTCAGGTAAGCATTAAGTTTGAGATGAATAGTTTGAAGTTTTTCAAATAGGCGTCAAACTGCTCAACGGTGATTAGCCGCCTGATTTTCGATTTTCTTAGCCAACCCTTAGTTTCAATGATTGATCCCCGACTAAAATAGCAGAAGTTTCGATTTTCTTTATAATGGAATCTTCCATAACCTTCGGCAATATTGGCCCCAATTGAATCTGCCGATCGTACAATTTGCTTTCCAACGGTATCTTTAGCAAAATAATCCCATTCGCTTACCAAAAACCAAATTTCATCACTAAAACTTTCCGCTAATTTGTATACTTCTAAATCATCAAGGTTAAAATAACTCATAAACTACGATTAAAAACTATCGCAAATTAATAAACTATTCCACCAATGAACATACTTGTTCAT
>Ga0206935_10023_pt1 | contig 56815 bp, 44 predicted proteins | sample Alteio_BWOrgHeat_13_FD_152924 | JGI IMG/M metagenome (GOLD analysis project Ga0206935, IMG submission 152924) | Enriched cells from forest soil in Barre Woods Harvard Forest LTER site, Petersham, Massachusetts, United States -... | ecosystem: Environmental > Terrestrial > Soil > Temperate forest >...
CGCAGGACTACACGCACTCAACCGCGCCGAATCGGCGTTTCCCCGATGTAGTGACACAGCGCCTGCTCAAGGCAGTCCAGACACACGCCAACTCACCCTACTCAGCCGACGAGCTCGGCCAGATCGCTGCCCGCTGCACGCTCATGGAAAACGGCGCGCGCAAAGTCGAGCGCGAGATGGAGAAGCGTATTGCCGCCATCGTCCTGCGTCCACGCATCGGGCAAAATTTCGCCGGCGTTGTCACTGGCGTCAACCAGCATGGCACTTTCGTCCGCGCTCTCGAGCCACATGTAGAAGGCATGGTAGTACGCGGCGGCAAAGGCCTTGACGTAGGCGATCGCGTGACCGTCAAACTCGTAGGCACCAATCCTGAACGCGGTTATATTGATTTTGCCATTCAGTAATGCAAAGGCCCGGTTGATGCGCCCCATCGCGCGAAGCGTATCGCTGCTTCACACCGCTGGTTTGATGTTGTAGTTGACCCGGAATAAATTTGCCGGGTCATACTTCGCCTTGATGGCGGCCAGCTGCGGCAGGTTCGCGCCAAACGCGGTATCGATTACCTGTTCAGACTCCACACCAAGCGCCGACGACAAATGCGCATTGGCAGAGAACGGACGAAGGAGTTCCTCGCCCTCCCGTGCCCACATGCGGCAGTGCTCCATCTCCGTAGGATCGGTCCACTGCGCCAGGAAGAGGACATCCCACGGCAGATCGCGATAGGGATACGCAGTAGCGTCCTTTGCGACGCGTCCGGCAGCGCCGCCGTATTGCTCAAAAACGACAAAAGAGATCGGTGAGCTCAGCTTTTCCGCATGATCCGCAATTGCCGCGATTGCATCATCCGGCAGCTCGCGCATCAGGGTTGACTTCCAATAATTGTGATTGCCATCGGGGAATGCCGGTGTAAGCACCGACTGCAGCACCGGGAACGGCATCGGCTGGATGGCATCCATCGCGGGCGTCCCGAATTTACGCAGCGGCACCAGCACCCGCTCCCCCTCTGCCAGATCGCCGCAATAGCAGGCAAGAATGCCCAGCAGCGGCACACCCTCCGGGCTATGCATAAACACGGCATACGCGGTGAGCTCGTCCGGAGCCCTCTCGATAAAGTCGCGAAAATTCCGCAGCACATCTACCGCTGCACTGCGTGGATAAGCGAGCAGCCCGCCGAGCACGATGTTGACCGGCCGAGCCTGGAATTCAAACGAGGCCACTACCCCGAAGTTGCCACCACCGCCGCGCAGTGCCCAGAAAAGGTCTGCATTCTCCGAGGCACTTGCCGTCATCACCTTGCCGTTGGCCGTCACAATCTGGCATGACAGCAGATTGTCGATTGTCATGCCGTACTTGCGCACCAGCAGCCCAACGCCGCCGCCTAGAGTCAGTCCCGCAATGCCGGTCTTTGCAACAATGCCGCAGGGCACAGCCAACCCAAAGAGATTCGTCTCGCGATCCAGTTCGCCCAGCGTGGCGCCGCCTTGTACACGTACCGTCCCCCGCGCCGGATCGACATGAACCGCACGCATGCGGGAGAGATCAATCATAAGGCCGTCATCGCAGAGCGCTCGTCCGCCGACGTTATGTCCGCCGCCGCGAATTGAGGTAAGCAGGTTGTTCTCTCTGCCGAAGTTAACCGCTGCAACAATGTCCGCAACCCCTGTACAGCGGGCAATCAGCGCCGGCTTCTTGTCGATGCTCGCATTCCAGATCTTGCGAGCCTCGCTGTAACCGGGATCCCCCGGTTGCAGAAGTTCGCCATGGAACGCTGGTCGTAGCGAATCCAATGCAACTTCCATCGCCTTTTCCTCGCGGCGAGTATACCTGAAGAATTTCTCTGATTTCGCATTTCCCGGCCCAGCAATCCACAGCCTTTTTCGATTTTTCTTGACCTATATTGCAATCAGCGATATATTTCATTGCGGATTGCAATAAGCACGAAAGCAATCCTGAAAGCCTGAGCCACTCCGGCCATGAAGCTGGGCGAGAAAATTCGGTACCTCCGTGAGGTAGAAGGCAGCCTTCGCGGCCTCGGTCGCGCGCTCAATCAGCAGGAGCTGATGCGGCTCATTGAAGCCGAAACCGGCAGCAAGCTGAGCCAGAGCTACCTCTCGCAAATTGAGAGCGGTGCCCGCCCGCACCTCACGAATACCACGCGGCAGACGCTCGCGGGCTTCTTTAAGGTGCATCCGGGCTACCTGGTCGATGATCCGGAGGGCTATCACCCTGAGCTGCAAAGTGATGTGCGTGGGCTCGAAGACAAATTCGATCTTTGGCTTGTCGCTGGGGCCGAACGCTTCCGCCGCGACGCGGTCCTCAAGCATGCTCTGCTGACCCTGGCACGTAATGAAAACTCACGCGAGTGTGTACTGCTGCTTGAGGCGATCCTCGATACGCCAGGCTTAATGCCGCGGCTGCTTGAGGTGCTTCGTCCAGCGGTATTACCTGAGGGCACTGCGAGCAAAGAATCAACCCCCAAAGGCCGCTCACGAACGGCCACTAAAAATGGGGCGGGGAAGGAAAGGAATGGGTAAGGCGATGATGGCAATGATCGGGATTACGGCATTGTCGATATTGGGCCCGGATATGGGCTTCTGGGAGGGGTTTTACTTTGCCTGTTTTGTTGCGGGGCTGCTCTTAAGCATCATCTCGCTGATTGGCGGCATGGGGCATATTAGCTGGCATTTTCATCCGCCCCATGTCCCCGGGGCAGCACATTTGCCGCACGTTCCGCACGGAGTCGGACACCCCGCCGCAGGCCATTCAGCAAGCTCCGCAGCAGGTGGCCGCGGTTCGGCGACCGTTCCCTGGTGGAATGCGTTTTCTATCATGATCTTCCTCTGCTGGTTCGGCGCGTCCGGATACCTGCTGACCCGCTACGGCAGTTTCGTCGCGAGCATAGTCTTTGCCTTGGCCGCGCTGTGCGGACTCATCGGCGGTGCGCTCATCTTCTGGTTTCTCACGCGGGTTCTATTGCCGCATGAGCGCGAGCTAACCGCAGAAGAAACAGCCGTTGCCGGAGCCGTAGGCCGAGTAAGCGCCGCCATCCGCGCCGGCGGCACAGGCGAGATTCTCTATGAGCAACTCGGCGCACGACGTTCCGTTCCCGCTCGCTCTGAAACAGGAGAAGCGATCTCGCACGGTGAAGAAGTCTTCGTCATGCGCTATGAACACGGCGTCGCGTATGTGCGTCGCTGGGAAGATCTGCCGGATGCGGGTGAGAAAACGCAGGGTAATCCGGTACTAGGTTGATTTCAGGTTTGTATGAATATCAATTTTTGTGTAGTTAGCCAGTAACGTAGTTCAACCCAAAGATGTATACCTCCCGGTTGAAAGGACCGGGAACCCAATGATGAATAACATTGTTTTGTTTGTCGGACTTGGCGTGCTGGTGCTGATTTTCCTGCTCGGCATGCTGGCCAAGATGTTTCGCAAGGCAGGCCCCAATGAGGCTCTGATCGTCTACGGCTTTCGAGGGCCCCGCGTCATCACCGGACACGGCACCGTCATCTTCCCGATGGTGGAAAATTGCAAAGAGCTGTCGCTTGAGTTAATGAGTTTCGACGTCGCTCCGCAGCAGGACCTATACACCAACCAGGGTGTAGCGGTAACTGTAGAAGCTGTCGCGCAGATCAAGGTCCGCAGCGATCAGCCATCGATCCTTACTGCCGCGGAACAGTTCCTCACCAAGACTCCGGCACAGCGTGAAGGCCTGATTCGCCTCGTCATGGAAGGCCATTTGCGCGGCATCATCGGTCAGCTGACCGTTGAGCAGATCGTCAAGGAACCGGAGATGGTCGGCGACCGCATGCGCAACACCTGCGCTGGCGATATGAGCAAGATGGGTCTTGAAGTAGTCTCCTTCACCATCAAGGAGGTCCGTGACAAGAACGAATACATCTCCAACATGGGCCGCCCTGATATCGCCCGCATCAAGCGCGATGCCGACATGGCCACGGCCACAGCCGAACGCGATACCGCGATCCAGCGCGCGGTTGCATTGCGTGAGTCGGCAGTCGCCAAGGCGCAGGCCGATCAGGAACGGGTCATCGCAGAGACAGCGTCACAGGCACGCCAGGCCGAGGCGCAGCGCGACATGGACATCAAGAAGGCGCAGTACGCCGAGCAGAGCCGTCGCCAGGCTGCGACAGCCGACAAGGCCTACGAGATCCAGACCAACATCATGCAGCAGCAGGTCATTGCAGAGCAGGTGAAGATCGATCAAACCGAGAAGGAAGCCCAGATCAAGGTGCAGGAAGCAGAAATTCTGCGTCGCGAAAAAGAGCTCATCGCCACCGTGCTCAAATCCGCGGAGATCGAGCGTCAGCGCATCGAGACTATTGCTTCTGCTGAGAAAGCCCGTCTCACAACAGAGGCTGAAGGTCGCAGTGCTGCGATCCGCACACAAGGCGAGGCCGAAGCTTCGATCATCTTCCAGAAAGGCGAGGCAGAAGCCAAAGCAATGAACTTGAAGGCTGAAGCTTACCAGGGTTGGAACCAGGCCGCGGTCGTAGACAAGCTGCTCACCAACATGGCCGATGTTGTCCGTGCCATGAGCGAGCCGCTGTCGAAGGTGGACAAGATCACGGTCATCTCCACAGGAAACGACGGTGCCGCCGGCGTCAACAAGATTACCGGCGATATGACCAAGATTGCCGCGCAGGTTCCTGCGATTTTCGAAGCACTGAGTGGCATGGACATCAAGAGCCTGATGGCCAACGTGCAGGCCATCCGCCAGAAGCCAAACGGCGAGGCAAAAGACAACTAATTTGTGCAGGCGGGAGACAGCAGTCTCTCGCCTGTGGCAACCACGCAATCGACATTAAGGAACGAGGTAAGAGAGATGAATACGATCAATGTAGGCGCAGGCAATGCAGCGCGAGTCTTTCGCAATATGGTTTTCCTGGGCATCGCTGCTCTGGCGCTTCTGCTATGGGGCGTGCCGGTCTATAACCGCTACCAGGTTCGTGCCAATGAGTCCAACCAGATTCAGGTCAACGAGCTCAAAATCCAGCAGACCGCGCAGCTCGTGCAGGTAGAAAAGCAAAAAGCTGAGATTCGCATCGTCGACGCTGAAGGCATTGCACGTTCGCAGCAGATCATCAACGCCACGCTGACCGATCGCTACTTGCAGCACGAGGCCATCCAGTCACAGATGACCATGGCTAACAGCCCCAACCACACCACCATCTACATTCCCAGCGGCAACAACGGCATCCCGCTGGTAAAGACCGTCGACGAACCAGTCACAGACCAGAGCAGAGGCAAGTAACACAAAAAGGAGTAGAGCCATGGCATTGCTGGAGAGAGTAAGCACACTGCTGCGCGCTAATTTGAACGACCTGATAGAGAAGGCCGAGAATCCCGAGCGGCTGCTCAAGCAGCTCATTCTGGATATGGAAAATCAACTGCTCCAGGTCAAGACGCAGGTGGCGATCGCCATCGCTGATCAGCACTTGCTCGAGCGCAAGCGCCGGGAGCACGAACAGCAAGGCGCAGAGTGGCGGCGCAAGGCGGAGCTTGCTGTGTCTAAAGGACACGACGACCTCGCCCGTGCGGCTTTGGAAAGAGCGCTGAGCTACGATCGCCTGACCAAAGGCTTCGCGGAACAAGCCGAAGACCAGAAGCTCGAGGCCGATACCTTGCGCCAGACCCTCCGCAAGCTAGACCAGAAGCTCAGTGAAACCCGCGCTCAGTGCGAGATCCTGATGGCTGAGCATCGCCGCGCCAGTGTCGTCGGACGTGCAACGAAAGCCCGACAGATCGTCGGAGCGACGCAGGATGCTACGCTTGGTCGCATGAGAAGCAAGGTTCGCCAGCATGCAGCGCAAAACGTTGCAACCAGCGAAATCTTCGTGCCTGAATCGCTGGAAGACCGCTTCCAGAGCCTCGAAGAACACGAACAGGTAGAGTTGCTGCTGGGCCAGTTAAAGGCCCAGGCAGCACTCTCCGCTGGACCCAAGGAACACTAGCGATTTCCGGAAATCTAACATCGGGCGGGGAATCGAAAACAATCGCGCACCGTTACGGCGCCGCTCCATAAAAACGCGTCTAACGGTGTATCGGTTACCCTGAGATGGGGCTTCCTGCCTGTTGTCCGAGGGCGCGCGGCTGTTCCCGCATCTCGATCTCCCGGAGTTGGCTTCCAGAATGACCTTGCGCCCTTCTCAGAGACTTGCCCGCCTGACAGCCAGAGCCGCGTTTGTATGCTTTGCAGCATCGGCAGCGGCTCAATCCGGCCCATCGGACATCGTTCCACAGGCTGCCGTTCAGGTTCAGGTCTCCGACTCGGTTCTCGTCGCAGAATTGCCTGACGCTCCACAGTCCCAACAGACCACGGGTAGCTCCTCCTCGTCGACGCAAACTCCGAATCAAACTACAGCCCAAACCACGGATGCCGACCAGCAGAAGCCTTCCGACGAAGGGAACCAGCCACAGACCGCCGAAGAGCAACTCAAGCAGCAAAAGAAACAGCGTGTATTGGGTATCTTTCCTGCCTTCAACACTAGCTATAGCTATTCGGCTCCCTCTCTAACATCTAAAGAAAAGTTCTCCCTCGCCTTTCGTACACAGATCGATCCCGTCTCCTTTGCCACAGCGGGCTTTGTAGCACTCCTCAGCCAGGCATTGGGAACACACTCAGGCTACGGCGGCGGCATCGGGGGTTACGCCAAGCGCTACGGGCAAACATATACAGACAGTTTTAATGGTCAGATGATCGGCAATGCGCTCCTTCCTTCCGTCCTGCATCAGGACCCGCGCTATTTCCGGATGGGTCGCGGCTCCGTTAAGCGCCGCCTCCTGTATGCGCTTGGCACCAGCGTCATTGCGCGCCATGACGACACCCACAGGTGGGAGCCGAACTATTCCAACGTCCTCGGCAACTTCGCCGCTGGCGGTATCTCCAACCTGTATCTGCCCGAAGACGAACGCGGTATAGGCGCTACATTTAGAGGCGGCTTAGTGGTCCTTGCTGAGGGGGCTGCTGGCTCTGTGTTCCAGGAGTTCTGGCCCGACCTCTCCCGCCATTTCTTGCACAAGGATCCTACCGGCGGCCAGGACGCAATCAACGCGATGAAGCCTGATCCGAACGCAGGGCCGCTCTTCCGCAATCCTCCGAAAAAGAAAGCAGTGGCTGCACCCAAACCGCAGGATCAGAAATAGCTCATCCCGACACTACTAGCGCGCGAAGAGTGCTCAGCTCTTCGCCTTGCGGATAGCAGCGGTAAGTGCCGGCACTACCTCAAAGAGATCGCCCACAATCCCGTAATCCGCCACCTCAAAAATTGGTGCATTCTCATCCTTGTTGATCGCGACAATGCACTGCGAGCCCTTCATTCCAACCAGATGCTGGATCGCGCCGCTGATGCCAACAGCGAGATAAACCTTGGGCGCGACCGTCTGTCCAGAACTACCTACCTGGCGCTCCATAGGCAGCCACCCGTTGTCGCAGATGGGCCGTGACGCCGCCAATTCCGCACCCAGTGCAGCCGCGAGTTCCTGCACAATAGGCAGGTTCGCTTCTTCCTTGATGCCACGGCCCACCGACACCAGAATCGCCGCCGAACCCAGGTCCACCGTCTGCGCCGACGCGCGGAAAGGCTCACCCGGATGAACGCGAATCTCTTCATCTTTCAGCTTCGGCAGAAACGGCTCAACCGTCGTGGTGCCACCCTCAGCAGCATCGGCGCGAAACGCACCGGCCTGCACTGAGAGGAAGCACGTGCCAGTTCCTGTATGGCTGTAGCGTGCGTTCAGTTTGCCCTGTAACAGTTGCCGAATGAAGTTGTGCGTCCCTCCATCCGTCTCAACGCCGGTGACATCGCTGATCAGTACCTCTCCAAATCGCGTAGCAAGACGCGGCGCAAAATCGCGCACCTGGTAGGTGTGTGGAAACACGACATAAGCAGGTTTGACCTGCGTAATCAGTTGGGCGCAGGCCTCGGTGTAGCCGTCAGAGGTGTAGGCGTGCAGCAATTTGTGGTCGATGGCATAGATGGTGCGCGGCGTCTTGCCCTGAATGGAAGACAAAATAGGATTACCTGGACTGGCAACAATGGCCACATCGACCGGAAGCCCAAGCGTATGTGCGGCGGCCATCGCCTCCCAGGAGATGCGGCTAACCTCACGATTCTTGACTTCGAGAAATATCAGAACACTGCTCATATTGCCCGCACCTCAAACTGAAGTTTCTCTACCAGCGCCGCCGCGGCCTCAGCCGGACTGCCGCCAAGCAATTGAGTTGTGCGCTGCTTGGTCGGCAGCATCACTTGGTCCAGCGTCACCACAGGATCGGCCGGTTTCGACTCGGGATCAGCATTGACCAACTCTGCAATCGTGACGCGGCGCACCTCCTTTGTCTTGGCCCGCTTGATGCCCATCAACGTCGCATAGCGCAGTTTCGTATTGCCTGACTGAATCGTCAGCAGCGCCGGCGTCGGCATCTCCAGGTTCTGAAACCACCCATCCTCCAGCTCCCGCAGCACCTTGATTCCGGTGCCGGTCTTCTCAATCTTCAGGATCAGGGTGGCATGCGGCAGGCCCAGCAATTCGGCCAGAATCACACCGGTCTGTCCCAGACCCAGGTCGTCTGACTGCAACCCGGTCAGAATCAAATCTGGCTGCTCAGTTTCCTCTTCAATCGCATCTGCCAGTAGCCGTGCGACGCCCAGCGCATCGTAGCCCGCCAGTTCCTTCTCGTCCGCTGTTTCCACGTGAATAGCGCGGTCTGCTCCCTTAGCCAGCGCCTCGCGGATCGTCTTTCCCACGCGCTCCGGTCCTGCGCTGATGACCACGACTTCGCCGCCGTGGGCTTCCTTCAGCAGCAGCGCCTCTTCCAGTGCATAGGCATCCGACTCGTTGAGGTTAAATTCGACATCCTGCAGGTCAATCCACTTTCCGTTCGCGTCGATCCGAATGCGCGCATCGCGCTCCGGCACCTGCTTAATGGCAACGATAATTTTCATGGGCTCTCTTGATTCCTGATTCGCGAGTTAAGCCTCGCAATTTACGCCTGCGGTCTCTCCGTAGCCGGCGGCAACTGCATCGCCGCTATCTGTGCGATGTCCAATAAGCGCGGCGAGTTTTCTCCGCCCGCCAACGCATCCCGAAACATCGTATTGCAGAACGGGCACGCAACCCCAATTGTAGTAGCTCCGGTCGCTACCAGTTCCTGCGCCCGCACTGAGCTTACGCGTTCGCCGTTCTCTTCGCCCAGAAAGGCCAGCCCGCCGCCCGCCCCGCAGCAGAAGCTTCTCTCGCGGTTCCGTTCCGCCTCAACCAGCGTTCCCGTGGCTGAAATGACAGAGCGAGGTTCGTCATACACGTTCCGGTAGCGCCCCAGGTAACAGGGATCGTGATACGCAATCTTCTCCGCTGTTTTCGTATGCGGTAGCAGGCCCTGGTGCCGCGCCAGAAATTCACTATGATGCTCAATCTCTGGCGGAGCACCAAAATCTTTCCAGTCTTCCTGAATCGTCCGCACGCAATGCGGGCAGATCGAGATGATCTTCTTCACCTTCTGTTGCTTCATCGTCTCGAGGTTGCTCTCCGTCATTTCCTGAAAGACCAGATCATTGCCCAGTCGTCGCGCCGGGTCGCCCGTGCACTTCTCCTTGCGCAGAACGCCGTAGCTCGTACCAAGGTGGCGCATCACCTGCACAAACGAAGTGATGATCTCCCGCCCACGCGGGTCGTACCCACCCATACATCCCAGCCACAGGCAATACTCCTGGCTACCATCGAAGATCGGCAGCTCCTGCTTCTGCACAAACTTGTCGCGCTCCATCGCGCTCATCCCCAGCGCATTTGAATTGCGCTCCATTGCCAGGAACAGCTTTCCGCCGTATTCATCCTCCCACGCGCCCGTATTCACCGCGCCACGCCGCAGCCCCACAATGATCGGCACATGCTCAATCCCCACCGGGCACTGAAACTCGCAGGCCCCACATGTCGTGCACTGAAACGCAGCCTCCTGCGAATTGTATTTGCCCAATAGCAGTTCTTCCGCCGTCGGGCCGTACTCGTTTAAATACCCGCGCACACCTAGAATGATTTCCTTCGGATTAAGCACTTTGCCCGTATTGTTAGCAGGGCAGTGCTCGGTGCAGCGCCCACACTCCACGCAGGAATACGCCTGCAGGCTCACCAGCTGCGTCAGGTCCTTGCCCGTCACGAGGCCGAAGTCTTCATCACCCACCAGCGGAGGAATCCGGCTGAACCCTCCCCGCGAAAGAAAGATGGTTGCCGGACTAAGAATCAAGTGCAAATGTTTCGTATGCGGCACCAGTGGTAGAAAACTCAGCAGTGTCAGCGTATGCGCCCACCACAACAGCCGCGACGCGAGACTCGTGTCCGTAACAAAGAAGGCCGCGAGATACGTAGCCATCAACAAAAAAATCAGACCGGCAATCACGCCGGATTCCCATGAGAGTTCATGCCCCTCTCGCGCCAGCCACACCGGTCTCACCACAAAGCGCCGCACAAACAGCCCAGCAATCGAAACCGCGCAGGCCACTGCAAACGCAGCTGCGAAGTAGAAGTAGAACCTCCCGAATATCCCCGCAGGATCGAGAAATCCAATGCCAAAGCCCACCGCAATGTGATTCAGCGTCACCAGCGCAAACGCCAGAAAACTCCAGAAGACAAACGCATGCGCAATACCCGGCAGCGGCCGCTCGCGAATTACCTTTGCCTGGCACAGTACTTCCCAGAAGAAATCCCAGATACGCTTGCCGACAGGAAAGAGATGAAAATCCGGGTCCTTCCGCGACTTCATGATCTTGTCAAAGACCACGCCAAACCGTTTCCAGAAAAGCGCCGCGGAACCCACAATCAGTCCAATCAGCAGCAGCTTTTCAACCAGCGAAAATCGTACCGGTTCAGCCAGCACACCATTGAAATCAGCCATGCCAGATGGAAGGCCCGACACAAAGTTCGACGCAAGAATGTCTAGCTGCATGGCCATCTGAAGTCCTCGGCTACCTTTGTACTTGATCCGGCATTACTTTGGCACTCAACCCGAGCTCTAGAACTTACCCAACTCCCGAGTCAACTCCTCAACATGGCTCGCCGCAACGCCATCGACCTTATTGAGCACCGTCCAATACACCCCAAACGCCGCGGCCGCCAGCACTGCGAAGACAGCCGCCGCAGCCCAATAACTCACCTCAAACATCCGGCAGAGCATCAGCGCCACTTGTCCCAGCGCCACCGCGGCAAAGATCACTGCCAGACTGATAAAGCTGCTCAACCCTGAAACATTTTGCCGCCGCACCTTCGCCGGATCATAACCTTTTGGCGCAACCAGCGACCGCACATTGCCAATGCTCGTATTAATCAGAAAAGTGAACGCAGTCCAGGCCAGCGTAGTAGCCGCCAGAGCGACAGGAGTCCGCGCCGAAAGCAGGGTGGAAGTGATGTAAACAGCAGCCACCTCAATCACCAGAATTATCGCCATCATCAGGTTCTTCGCCAGTATCACCTCGCGCATCCGCATCGGAGCAATGAAGTAGAACTGTACACCTGCCCCGTCCGTGCCCAGCGAGTTATAGATGAATCCCACAAAGAGCAACTGCATGTAGGCACAGCCAGATGCAAACAGATATTGATTGAAGCGCCCATGCGCAATGCCCGCCTGGTCAAGCCCCGCAGTCCGAAAGGAAAACAGAAATACAATAAAGATCGGCATCACCAGCGCATACAGCTTCGGCCCGCTCCTCAGCAGTATCCGCAACTCCTTCACCAGCAGCCCGGTTACAGTTGCAGGCAGCAATGCAAAAGCGCTCTTCACTTCTGCACGCGCCGCCGCAGCAGGTCTTGCTTTGCGCATAGCCTTCGAAGAAGCAGCAGCAGGAGCTTCGCTGAGATTCTCGCCGAGATACTGCGCATGCAGCCTCACATGGAGGGTCAGCAGAAAAGCCAGCGTAAAGATCAGCAGCCCGGCGAATCCAGCCAATCCCAACAACACATCGCCTCCATGCATGTGCTCAATTGAAAACGCAGTCAGCCCCGAAGGCAGCACCCAGTTCACAGCCAGCGCGATGTGCACAGTTTTCAGCATCCACGGGCTCGGGGGAGCATGATGCCCGCTCGTCGAAAACCGTTGCACAATCTGCCCCGTAAACTGCCCGCACAGAGAAATGATCAGGATCAGCCCGGTGATCATCTCCCGCGTACGCCGCCGCGCCAGCCAGCGCTCCATCCACGTGTAGATCATTCGCGAAAACAGGATGTTGCAAAGCGCATACACGAGCAACGTTATTGCCGCCCACGGAAAGAGCACTGGCGCGGCCGCGCCAATGCCAATGATCATCGCGATCAGACATCCGGTCCCAATCACCGTCGGCAGATCCAGCAACCCAAAAGCCAGCCGCATCAACAAATAATCGCGATACCGAATCGGAAAGCGCGTCAGCGAATCCAGATCAAATGAAGGCCCGCTCGCCGATGTGCTCACTCCGATAAATTGCCATAGCACAAAGATGACCCACAGCGGAATCGCGAGATAAGCATCCGCATTCTGGTTCACGCAATACCACGCCGCCAGGCCCGCTCCGAATGAAGGGCCGAGCACCATGATCGCCACGATGGGGTAAGAGAGGAACCTGACAACAAGCTCGCCGGTCGCGCCCTTGCTGCGCATCGCATTCACAAACATGCGCCAACGCAGCCACGTCATCGTCGCAAAGAATCGCCGCGAAGAAAGCGCCGGATCTCCGCCTATAGTCTCCATCCGGGCCCCTAACCCAGCCATGAAAGCTCCTGCTCCGCATGCAGCCCAGCAGATCCATCTTCCTTGCCGATCACGCGAATGAAGATCTCCTCCAGCGTCAGCCGCGCCCCCTCCGAATCCGACTGCGTATGAACCCCCGCGCGCAGCTCCTCAAGTGACCCATCGGCAATCAGTTCGCCGTGGTTGATGATCGCCACATGCGTGCAAAGGCGCTCGACAATCTCCAACACATGCGAGGTCAGAAAGATCGTTGCTCCGCGCGCAATCATCCCTTGCAGCATCTGCTTCAGCGTCCCGGCGGCAATCGCATCCACGCCTTCAAATGGCTCATCGAGAAAGAGAATTTTGGGTCCATGAATCACCGCTGCAGCCAACGCCAGCTTTTTCTGCATGCCATGTGAAAAATCGGTAATCAATTTCTTCGTTTCGCCTGCCAGGTTCATAAACTCCAGCAGTTCCTCGCTGCGCTCCAGCGTCGTCGCGCGATCCAGCCCATACATCTGTCCTACAAAGCGCAGATACTCCGGCGCAGTCAGCCGCCCAAAGAGCGCCAGCCCCTCCGGCACCACGCCAATTTGCCGCTTCACCTCGATCGCGTGTGTGGCAAAGTCCAGACCCAGCACCTGGATGGTGCCCGAAGTGGGAGCCAGCAATCCGGTGAGCATCTTGATAGTCGTCGATTTGCCCGCGCCGTTCGGCCCAAGGAAGCCGTAAAACTGCCCCGACGCCACGTTGAGATTGACATTTTGCACGGCAACAAAATCGCCAAATCGCCGTGTAAGTCCAGAGGTAGAAATCGCAGGAACCATAGCTTTCATGAGCATACTGCAACCGCGCCGCTCCGCAGTTCACAAGAGGACTGCTTAACCCGCAGAATCGCTCCCTTATACGCTGCGCCATGTATCGCCGGTTCCCGTTCATGTACAGTGTTTCTGTGATTCCTGACGGCAACTCTTCGAGGTGAATCGGTAAATGCGAAAGCTGGCTCTCGTCCTTCTTCTGCTCCTGGCAACAAGGCTCCATGCCGAAACAGGCTTTGTCCACGCCGACGGCAAATTCCTCGCCGACGCCTCCGGACACAAGCTCATCCTGCGAGGCACCAACCTCGGCAACTGGCTCGTCCCCGAGGGCTACATGTTCCGCCTTGAAAAGGGTCCACAGTCGCCGCGTGAAATCGAAGCCATGGTTAACGAACTCATCGGCCCCACCGACGCCGCGAAGTTCTGGCATGAATATCGCGATCACTACGTCACCCGCAAAGACATCGACTTCATCACCAAATCCGGCTTCAACACCGTTCGCATTCCCTTCCACTACAAGCTCTTCACGCCTGACAATGAAGAAGGCTTTACCCTCGTCGACCGCGTCATTCAATGGGCCAGGGAAGACCACCTCTATGTCATTCTCGACATGCACTGCGCCCCCGGTGGCCAGACCGGCGCCAACATCGACGATAGCTGGGGCTATCCTTGGCTCTATGAGGACGAAGTCAGCCAGCAGCAAACCGCCGATATATGGAAGAGAATCGCTTCTCACTATCGCGACAATCCAACCGTGTTAGGCTACGACTTGCTCAACGAGCCAATCCCGCATTACCCTGCGCTCGCGAAATACAATCCCAAACTTGAGCCCGTCTTCAAAAAGCTCGTAGCATCCGTCCGCTCCGTCGACCACAACCACGTCGTTATCCTCGGCGGTGCGCAGTGGGACACCAACTTCACCGTCTTCGGTCCTCCGTTCGACAAGAACATTATGTACACCTTCCACAAGTACTGGATGCCGCCGGTACAAGACGCCATCAAGCCCTACGTCGACTTCCGCGACAAGTACAACGTTCCCATCTGGATGGGAGAATCCGGCGAAAATACGGATGAATGGATTACACAATTCCGCGCGCTCCTCGATGAGAATCAGATCAGCTGGACCTTCTGGCCGTACAAGAAAATGGAAGCAAAATCTGCTCCGGTAACCTTTGCCAAGCCCGAGCATTGGGACGAAATCGTCGCCTACGCTGCTCGACACGCCGGCATGGGGGACACAGAAAAATCAGTAGCCGTGCGGCCCTCACTCGATGACTCCCGACGTGCATTCGAGGACCTCCTGACTAAAATTCGCTTTGAGAACGCCGCACCCAATGAGAGCTATCTCAGAGCCCTCGGCGCCCATTAGCGCATCATCTACATTGAGGGCCTCATGCATGATCGTTAACCTCGCAGAGCGGGCGCATAATCACAACTGGCAACTCGATCCGATTATTCGCTCGCTGCTCGATACCGACTTTTACAAGCTGCTGATGCTTCAGTTCATCTGGAAGCACTTTCCGGACGTGCATGTCACCTTCTCACTCGTAAATCGCTCGTCGCACGTGCTGCTTGCCGAGCGTATCGACGTCAACGAACTGACCCTTCAGCTCGATCACCTGCGCAGTCTGCGTTTTCATAAATCAGAGCTCATCTGGCTTGCCGGTAATACCTTCTACGGCAAGCGCGGTATCTTTGAGCCCGAATTTATCGAATGGCTTGACCAGGATTTCAAGCTGCCCGAATACGAGTTATCCATCGTCGACGGCGAATTCCACCTCTCCTTCAGTGGTCCGTGGACTCAAACAACACTCTGGGAAGTCTACGCACTCTCCATTCTCAGCGAGCTCAAGACCCGCGCCAGCCTGCGCGAGATGACTGAATTCTCGCTCGACATTCTCTACGCCAGAGCCAAGGCAAAGCTATGGAGCAAGATCGAGCGGCTCCGCGGCGTGCCGGGCTTGAGAATTTCGGACTTTGGAACTCGGCGCCGCCACAGCTTCCTCTGGCAGGAATACGTAGTCAAAGCCATGAGCGACACACTCGGAGCCAGCTTCGTAGGTTCGTCCAATACCTATCTCGCCTACAAGCATGACCTTGAAGCCATCGGCACCAATGCGCACGAGTTACCCATGGCTCTCGCCGCTATCGCCGAAGACGATACCGAACTGGTAGCTTCTCAATATCGCGTCCTCGAGTTATGGCAGAACACTTACCAGCGAGAGCTTCTCGTCATGTTGCCTGACACCTTTGGCACCACCCAGTTTCTCGCTGGAGCTCCTGAGTGGGTCGCTGACTGGACAGGCCAGCGCATGGACAGCAAAAGTCCCTACGTTGCCGGCGATGAATATATCGAGTGGCTGAAAGGGCGTGGCCGTGATCCGGAAAATAAGCTTATCATCGCCTCAGACGGTCTCGACGTCGACGGTATCCTCGGTCTCCACGCCTACTTTTCCGGCGAGATGCTCAACGGAGCATCCCCTGATGACTTTCGCGACGCCAATGATTTTTTCGATCAGCATAAGTGGCACCCGAAGCGCCGGATCCGCTTCAGTTCCGGCTGGGGCACCCTGCTGACCAACGACTTCCGCAATTGCGATCCCACTGGGGGCACAGGTTTTGACCCCATCAGCCTCGTCTGCAAACTTACCGAGGCCAACGGCCGTCCAGCCGTCAAGTTATCCGATAATTACGCCAAGGCAATGGGCGATCCGAAAGAACTGGCCAGATATCGAAGAGTCTTCGGTTCTGCAGGTCTTATTAACGTTCCCGCCATCGTCTAGCGCAGGGCAAATACAGTTAATGACTGCCGGCTCGTCAATGTGCAATGTCTCGCCCTTAGCCACGGCATGATGGGCCTTGGCAGACGACTGCGTGGGGCCGATGACTTTTAGAGGTGGCATCCCGGGTAAAGCTGCTCGTCAAGGCCGAGATGCCACTCAATCATCACCATCGCTGGTGTCTCTTATTTTTTGCCTGTCACCGGTTTATAGCCGCTGCCTCCGGCCTTTTTCATGGCACTCATACTTTCATCGACAGTGAGCAGCGGGGTTGTCTTGACGTTGTGGCAGGCGCCTCCGGCTGCGATCGCCATGGAGAATGCTGCTGCGCTGACATTGTCCGGCATCTCTACTATCCCGACTATGTCGTGGTCGCCGAAAGAGAACCAAAAACCGTTGATCTTCCCTCCGAGTTTCTCGACTGATTTTCGAACCGCTTCGACCCTATTTTCAGGGCGTTTAACCATCGCGGCCCATGCAGCCGCGCTATATGAGAGTTGCAGCAGATAATCTGCCATCCAGTTGTTCCTTTCCGTGCATTGAGTTTGATGATCTCGCAGGAAATCTATTTCCTGATCTAGAATTTGCGGGCTACTGCTTGTCGTAAACCAGGTGTAACGTCATGGGCTTTCCATCGGCGTCAACACCTGACGCCGTGGCGGTCATGGTTTTGCCATCGGCGGAAATCACGATGCGTCCGCTGGCACGATATTTGGTTTTTGAGTTCTTGGCTTCGTAGGTAAAGGTGTTGGCATCTCCCTGCTTGATCGAGAAGCTGTCATAGGGCGACCCTTGGCCTGTCACCACTGATGACGAGCCGTCGAATTTTGCGGTATAGCTTGCATTGATGGCCGAGCCATCCGTGCGCGTGCCAGTGTTGGTCACCTTGACACCGCCGGGTGCCGCTTCCCGCGTGACGGTGAGGCTTTTCACCGGCCATGGAGCGGGCGTGTATTTGCACTTCGCGACGTTAGCCTTCCAGGTACCGAGAGAGTTGTCTGCGCCCCATGCGGACACAGTGGTAGTGATTGCTATAGCGAACAACGCCAGGCTGAGTATCCTTCGCATAATGATTCTCCTTGTCATATTGAGCGGTACGGTCTGTCAGTACCGTCTCTGGCCACGTGCCCGGGAAATATGAAGTTTCAGCCGGCGGGGGAATGAACTATAGCTGATACAACGAATCTAGGACCGTCAACTAGCCACGGGCACCGAGCTTATCACAGGACAAAGAAGATCAAGCAGAGTTTTGTTGTGTGTTGCTAGGCATTCTCGACTGCGTAGAGGCTGAAGCGGTCGCTGTCAGGATTTTTCTCATATATCTGTAGCCGATCGACCTGTTCGAATTCATTCAATACGTATCTCGAAGAGGAATACACCAACAAAGCGATACTCAGCTTGAATATGTGGACTTTCACTTACCGCAATCATTGCCGTTCGGCCCATTAGCTTCACTAGGTGACAAATGATCCGTTGGTTTAGCCGTGTGCGGGTAGACTACTCGCATACTATGAAGCCGTACCTTCAAACCGCGTCATGTAGACGGCAAATCTTCAGACAAAGCCGAGCAAGCCTGCTCACAATACTCATCTTGGCTGTGCTGCCCCTGGCCGCACAGCGAGACCCCGTCCTCAAGCAGGTCGATTTGCCGCATCGTTACTATTACCGCGAAATGTATTTGCCGCAGCTGACCACGGGACCGAATTCGGTTGCCTGGTCTTCCGATTCGCGCTCGCTAATTTACTCGATGTCCGGGACTCTGTGGCGGCAGGCGGTGGATTCAGCCAAGGCTGAACAGCTTACCGCAGGCTCGGGATACGACTACCAACCCGACTGCTCCCCTGACGGCCGTTGGATCGTCTACGTAAGCTATCGCCGGGACGCGATTGAACTCTGGGTGTTAGATCTCGAGAAAAGGCAGTCTCACCAGCTCACCTCCGGTGGCGCCGTGAACATCGAGCCCCGCTTTTCGCCAGATGGCAAGCGCATCGCCTTTGTCTCTACTTCGTATAACGGGCGCTTTCACATCTTTGTTGGCGATTTCAGCGGCGGAGAGTTGACTGGAGTGCAGCGGCTCACCGGTGAGTCCCGCAGTAACCTGCCTCGTTTCTACTACAGCGAATTCGATCACGAGATCAGCCCAACCTGGTCACCGGACGGAGAAGATCTGATCTTCGTTTCCAATCGCGGACACATCTACGGAACCGGCGGCTTCTGGCGAATGAAAGTTGAACCCGGCTCAGAAAAACACGAGATTCATTATGAAGAGACCGCGTGGAAGGCCCGGCCGGATTTCTCACCCGACGGCAAACGTATCGTGTACGCCTCGTACCTCGGTGGCCAGTGGCATCAGCTTTGGGTAATGCCATCGGAAGGTGGCGATCCCTTTCCCATTTCCTATGGAGACTTCGACAATACCAACCCTCGCTGGTCGCCCGACGGTGCACGAATTGCTTTCATTTCGAATCGGGGTGGCAACACTTCACTATGGGTCCAGGAGCTGCTGGGTGGAGCACAGCAACCAGTGATTGCCAAAGAGAGGCGCTATCTGAATGCGATGGGGCATCTGAGCATCATCATTCTGGATCCTTCAGGAAGACCGACCTCGGCCCGCGTCTCGGTCACCGGTGAAGATGGCAGGGCCTATGCGCCAGACGATGCGTTGATGCATGCAGAAGACAACTTCGTCCGTTCAGAAAGCACATTTGAGGCCCACTACTTCCATAGCGCGGGAGTGGCGGAGTTGACCGTTCCTGAGGGACGTATCCAGATCGAAGTCACGAAGGGCTTCGAGTACTACGCAGCACGGGAGACTCTGATCGGCAGCCCGCACGCGCGCTTGGTCATCCATCTGAAGCCTCTGCAGATTCCCAGTGACGCGCATTCGCGTTGGGCCAGTGCCGATCTGCACGTACACATGAATTATGGCGGGGCCTACCGCAACACGCCGGCAAATCTTGTGGCTCAGGAAGCGGCGGAGAATCTCTTTCTTGTCGAAAATCTGGTGGTAAACAAGGAGCAGCGGATTCCTGATGTTGCCTACTTCCAGACCACACCTGACTCAGCTTCAACCCCGAACCACTGGCTGCTCCACGGTCAGGAGTTTCATACCAGTTACTGGGGACATCTGGGCTTGTTGAATCTGACTCACAACTTTCTGTTACCGGCCTACGCTGCATACGGGAACACAGCAGCGTCGAGCCTTTTTCCCACCAATGCAGTGGTGGCCGATCTGGCGCACCAGCAACGGGCTCTCGTAGGTTATGCTCATCCTTTCGACATAGAGGTGGATCCCGCAAGCGCCCCCACACTTACTCACGGAGAACCACTGGATGAGGCTCTCGAACTACCCGTCGACGCGGCATTGGGCAAAGTAGATTACATCGAAGTGCTGGGCTTCAGCGATCATCGCATGACCGCGTCAGTCTGGTATCGCCTGCTTAATTGCGGATTTCGGCTGCCAGCCGGGGCGGGTTCTGACACCATGGCTAACTATGCTTCTCTCCGCGGACCGGTTGGGCTGACTCGCGTCTACGCAAGCATTCCAAAGGGTGTGACTGGCACGGCATCTTGGTTTGACTCGCTCAAACATGGACGCACCTTTGCTACCAATGGTCCGCTGCTGGGGTTCACTCTCGGCGGCAAGGCAGTCGGAGAGGAACTAAAGCTTCCGGCCGGTGAGAACAAACTGATCTTCACCTCCTGGCTTCGTTCTTTTGTTCCTGTCGATCACCTCGAGGTGGTCTGCAATGGGCACGTGGTGAGCGACTTGAAGCCAAATGGTGACCGGCAATCGGCCGACGTGAAAGGTACTGTCTCGATTTCGCAGAGCGGTTGGTGTGTGCTGCGGGCTTCCAGCGATCACCCGGAGCATCCGGTGCTTGACGACTACGTCTACGCCACCACGAGCCCGATCTACGTGAGTGTAGAAGGGGCCACTCTGAAGCCGGCCGACGACGCTGCATTTTTCATTACCTGGATTGACCGCCTGGTTGAAGCGGCAAAAGCAAACAGGAACTGGAACACCACCGCGGAAAGAGTCTCAGTTTTGCAGATGTTGGACCAGGCGCGGCAGGTCTATATCGGTTTGATGAAGTAGCCGGGTATGCAGCGTAGGCAACAGTCGTTCTTGACTACAGCTTTATGCCAATAGTTTTCCATGGCGCACAGAATCGGGGCTCTTCGCGAGGGTGCTTTGTAAATCCGTAGTCAAGTTGCTTCATGGCGAAAGACACATGACTGAATGAAGAGAAAGTTGAGGAAAGATGAATGCTGGCTACCTCTGAAGTTATGGCGCAGTTGAAAGTACTCAAGCCGAGATTCTTCGAAGGACTTACTGCATCCGAAGTAGCTTCGGTAATAGCGCCCGCGGCCAGGCGTCGATTCCCAGCACATTTTGTGATAACACGTGAGGGGTATCCAGCCGAGCATTTGTTTCTGATGATCCATGGTCGCGCACGTGGCTTTTGCATGACGCCCGCGGGTGACAGGATCCCGGTTCTTTGGTTTCCACCTGGCGAAATCTTTGGAGGAGCCGCATTCCTTTCAAAGATCGCTGACCATATCGTGAGCACAGAAGCTGTAAAGAACAGCACAGCGCTGGTATGGGACCGCGCCACAATCCGATCTCTTGGTACTAAATATCCTAGGTTAGTCGAGAATGCATTACTCGTAGCTTATGACTATTGCGTGCTGTACAGGTCTCTGCACATTTCTGCGACCTGCCAGACGGCGCGCCAACGTCTCGCGCAGGTGCTGGGTAACCTTGCCAACGGTATAGGGCAGAAAGTTACCGAAGGGGTCGAACTGAATGTCAGAAATGAGGAGTTGGCCAACGAAGCGAATATCACGATATTCACTGCGAGCCGTCTCTTGAATGAGTGGCAACGCAAGGGCTTTCTGACTAAAAGCCGTGGAAAGGTCGTCGTTCGTTCACCAGAAGCCCTGTTATCTGGTAACGTATGAACCTCGATTACTAGCTTATTACCTCCTTTGTTGCTCTTGAGCAACGATGGAATGATCGTTAAATGTCATTCTTAAAATTATTCAGTACAGCGCTGCGGTGGACCGGTCGTGGTTGAACCACGACCGGTTTGAGGTCATCTGAGAATTGTCGGCAGTGCGTATTTTAGTTGTGGATGACTCCCTGAATTGGCGTGAAGCCGTCTGCTCAACTCTCCGGCAACATCGGGATTTGATAGTTATTTGCGAGAGCTCGGATGGCCTGGACGCAGTCCTGAAAAGTGAAGAATTGCAACCTGACCTGATTTTGCTGGATATAGGGCTCCCTAAGCTAAACGGTCTGGAAGCTGCTCGGCAAATCCGCAAAGTTGCACCCTGTTCAAGGATTTTGTTCCTTAGCTCATACGACTATCCGGAGCTATTATGCGAAGCGCTGAATATTGGTGCACGGGGCTTTGTTGTGAAATCACGCGCGGCATGCGACCTCTTGTCTGCGGTGAGGGCTGTCCTGCGCGATGAACAATTCGTCAGCAGCGTATTCTTACCTGCCGACCCGGCTAAACCCACTCCTGCCTAGGTCCTTCCGGCAGCACTCATTAGCAAAGTGACGCTGTCGCGCAAAATTGCCGATACATGGCAGGCCTACGCGATTGTGATGGCTGAACCTAACAGCCATCGTGGCACTTGTTTTAATCGCTCGTCACGCGAATTGCCACAATCGTTATATCGTCATCGAGATCTTCGGTCGCCCTTCGGGCGGACCAGCGGGACAACTCCTCGAGAAGTAGATCGATGAAATGATCCGCCGAGGTACTCTTCTCGGTATCCAAAAACGCCATGAAAGCGTCCGTGCCAAATTCGACTCCCGCGGGATTCGTCGTTTCCGGAATACCATCGGTATAGAGCAAAATTCGATCGCCAGCCTTAATCGGCAATTCCACCGAAGTATAAGTAGCAAACGAGAATTTTCCGAGGAACAAGCCATTCTCCTCAACACTACGCACGCCTTCGGGGCCACCCCACAAAATCAGTGGCGGGTGACCGGCGCCGGCGTAAGTCAGTGTCAGATTCTCGAGGTCGATGAACGAGTAGGCAGCCGTGACGAAGTGGTGCTGGAATTTTCCGCACAGTGCCTGATTAAGGCCCAGTAACACCTTTGCTGGGTTGGTCGCGTGCGCCACCTGCGAAGATAGCGCAATCTTCAACATAGAAGCGATAAGTGCCGCAGGCATTCCATGTCCCGACACATCGGCTACAAGAATGCCGATGTGTTTCTCATCTACTACGATGAAGTCGTAAAAATCGCCTGCAACAGAGGTCATAGGAATATAGCGCGCAGCAATGTCCAGCCCTTCGATTTTTGGAACTGAAGCTGGAAGAATCGACAATTGGATCTGCCGTGCAGTCTCCAATTCTTTTTGGATCGTAAGCAGCTGCTGTGCGAGTTGTTCGCGGATCCCCCGCAACACGAGGTGAGTTTGCACGCGAGCTTTTACAACCGCGGGAGAAAAGGGCTTATGGATGTAGTCCACCGCACCAACATCAAAGCCATTTGTCTCGTCCTCGACCTCCGTTTGTCCGGTAAGAAATATTACTGGTATGTCCCTTGTGTCCGGGTCCAATTTCAGACGCGTGCATACTTCGTATCCGTCCATCTCCGGCATCATGATGTCCAGCAAAATAAGGTCGGGTGGAGGTGAAACTTTCACCAGCTCCAATGCTTTTGCCCCACTGGTTGCAATGCGGATTTTGTAGATATCTTTCAAGATTGAATTGACGATTTGAATGTTGGCAGGAGCATCATCCACCAGCAGCACCGTCTTCTTCTCATCAACCTGACTCATTTGTCGTCCCCATTTCTTGCGCAACGCTCAGCGATTCTATCCAGCTTCACCAGCGCCGCATCAAAATCAAAGTCGTTGATCGAAGCGTTTAGATCATCCAGGTATGGCTTCTCGACGACACCCGCCACTGCGTCCTGCAGACTGCGAAATGATTCTTCGGCATCGCCATCACTCGCCTCGAGTAATGTTTTGAGCCGGGTAATCGCGTCGGCTGCGGCCTTGCTATCGAAGGGCAAAGTCTCTGTCTCCTCTGGCCGAGGAGGTGCTGAATCGCGGAGCGCCTTTTCGATTGCCTGGACCTGAGTGCCCATCGTACCCGCGAACTCAGCAAGCAGTTCCGAGAAATTTCCTTCACCATCACGGATCGCCTTCTCGAGCTTCTGCGCTACCAACTGGATCTCCGTGATGCCAAGATTGCCGGCGACGCCTTTCACAGTATGGGCAACGCGTTCCGCCAGTTTGAAGTCGCCCTTTTCGAGTGCAATTGAGATTTCTGCGGCTGCGTTGGATTGTTTGGCGGCGAACTGCCCCAGAAGGTCGCGGTACAGCCGTCTGTTTCCGGCGACGCGGTTCAGACCATCCGCGACTTTGACACCTGCGATCTCTGGCAGTGCTATTTCGTCGGACGCTTTTGCGCTGGCGACGGGTGCTTGAGAATCGAGTGCCTGTTTGGGCCTCGGCTTCGTCCATCGCAGCAACGTCGCGAACAGATTATCTGGATCAATCGGTTTTGACACGTGATCGTTCATGCCGGCATCAAGGCAGCGCTGGCGCTCCTCCACGAGAGCGTGTGCCGTCATCGCAATGATGGGAAACTTCCGCAGACGCGGATCACTTCGGAGCAGCCTCGTTGCCGTGAACCCATCCATTTCGGGCATCTGCAGGTCCATGAACACGACATCGAACTCGGGCGATTGGTCTCCAGCAGTCAGGATCTTCACAGCTTCACCACCGTGGTTAGCCACGGTCACGATCGCCCCGGCGCTTTCCAGAAGCTCGGTCGCAACCTGCTGGTTCATCTCGTTGTCTTCCACGAGCAGCACACGGATTCCCGTGGCATCATGCACGGTAGAGTCTTCCTTCTTTGTACGAGAACGGTTGTCGTCTGCGCCCGCGACTCCGAACAGGTCTACCAGAGTGTCATAGAGCAGCGACTGGTTCACAGGCTTTAACAGATAGCTTTCGACGCCAATCTCCTCGGCCTGCGTCCTGATCTCTTCCCGCCCGAAGGCCGTGACCATCACGATTTTAGGAATATGCTGCAGACGTTCATGACGCTTGATGATACGGCTTGCCTGCAGTCCGTCCAGACCCGGCATGTGCCAATCCATTAGCACCAGGCGATAAGGGTCCGTAGAATCTGCAGCCGCAATTTCGCGCACCGCGTCCTCACCTGACGAAACCGAGTCGGCGCGGAGAGCGAATACGCGGAGGGCTTCGGTAAGGATCTCGCGCGCCTGCGCATTGTCATCCACGACCAACACCCGGATGCCTGCCAGATCAACAATCAATTGCTTGCGTTTGTCTTGTGATCCAATTCCAACCCAGGTAGTGAAGTAGAAGGTGCTTCCTGCACCAGGCTCGCTTTCAGCCCAGATGGAGCCTTCCATCATTTCAACCAGCCGTTTGGAGATCGAGAGTCCGAGCCCGGTGCCGCCATACTTTCGCGTCGTAGAAGTATCCGCTTGCGCGAAAGCCTGGAACAGCCTGGAGCTCTGTTCTGGTGTCATCCCGATGCCGCTGTCACGAACGGAGAACTTCAACCTTACTCGCGTCGCCGACTGCTCCTCCAGCGCGACCGTCACCAGCACCTCACCATGCTCCGTAAACTTGATCGCGTTGTTCACCAGATTGATCAGGACCTGTCCGAGGCGCAGTGGGTCACCGATCAGATTGGGTGGAATATCATGCTGCGCTGCAATTAGGAACTCGAGGCTCTTGTCCTGTGCCTTTTGACTAACGATCGTCGATAGATTGTCAAGCACATCTTCCAGCAGGAAGTCTATCTTTTCAATATCGAGTTTGCCGGCTTCGATCTTGGAGAAGTCCAGGATGTCATTAATGATCCCAAGCAACGAGTGCGCGGCGAACTTCACTTTTGTCAGATAGTCTGACTGCTTAGCAGAGAGATCGGTCTTCAAAGCGAGGTGTGTCATTCCGATAATGGCGTTCATCGGTGTGCGGATCTCGTGACTCATGTTCGCCAGAAAATCAGATTTAGCTTTAGTGGCCGCCTCGGCCGCTTCTTTGGCTACTGCGAGGTCCGCGGCCTGTACCTGTGTATGTTCCAGCAGAGTCCTGGTGACAAGTTTGCTGGCGAGAATTTTGGTATTGAGGGCAACAGTTGGTAACAGCGCATCCAACAGCGCCTGCTGCGGCTCCGACACCGGGGCCGAAGGTGCAAGTTCAATGACCGCAAGCACATCATCCAGATTCACTACCGGGACAAAAAGCACGCAAGCAGGAGTCACCGCACCAGCGCCGGTGCTTACGCTAAGAAGTTTGTTCGATTCGGAGGCAATCCGAAGAGTGCGCCGCTCTGTGGCCGCTTGCCCCACCAGACCTTCTCCCAGCGCGAACTCTCGCGGTTTCACCGAGACATCCATTGCGAACACCCCGACCCGAGCGAATTGTGTGTGACTGTCGTTAGCCAGGTAGAACGCACCGTACAGCAGATCTAAAGTCTCTGAGAGTTGCGACAGAAGAACGGTGCCGAACGCTTGGAAATCTTCTGTCGACTGCAGTCGCTCAGTTGTAGTAGCGATCTCGGCTTTCACCCAGCCCTGCGTCTCCCTCTCTCGTGCAGCAATCTGCAGGGTCTGCAACGCCCGACTCATCTCTCCAATTTCATTAGGTCGATCGAGATTGGCTATAGGACGGTCCAGTCGTCCCTCCGCCACATCCAGAATGCGGCTTCGGAATGACAACACAACGTTGACAACTTCAACTTGCACGATCGTGAGGGCGATTGTAAAAGATGCAGCTAGTCCAAGGATGATCACGATCCACGTGATCAGAATTGTCCGACGAGTTCTGCTGGTAAGTTCATCTGATCGTTGGTCGACCGTCGCGTGTACTTCGTCAGCCAAGTCAGCTAACGCTTGCCGGCCCTTGCGAAACTGCGGATCAAAGGTTTCGCGCACCAGCTTCATTGCCTTGTCATTGTTGCCGCTCAAGGTTGCAGCCCGGATAGGAGCGGCGTCCGCGACACCTTGATCGAAGAGGGCCGTGGCCGCGTTGATTTTCTGCACTGCATTGGGGGTTTCCGCACCAGCCAAAGCGACTTCGGCGTGAAACTCCACAGATGTTCTGTCAAGATCTGCCTCGACCACTCGCATTCTGTCAACATCGGTTTCCGCAATCTCTTGGTAAAGGAGTTGTGCGAATCGATTGCTGAGCACGCGTGCGATCGTCAAGTTGTGGAGCGTCTTTACGTCGTTGCTGATCAGATCGTTATAACGCGTCCCGATCCTGTTCATCTCGATCGACGCGTACAACGCTGCCACGATCACCATAAAGGCCAGCGGGAGCAAGGCTACGAATATCTTGGTTCGAATTTTTAGATCTGCTAGAGGACCCATCTCGAGTTTCACCTCATTTGCGAACGGTGCTACGTAGAGGTGCCTAATTGTAGCGGTCACAGAAGGTGTTATTTCGAGTCGCGAGGCCACCCGATCATAATCATCAACGTAGAGGCGAGGTTAATACATCAGCATGTTTTCCATCTGATTTCGAGTTAATTGAAGTTGTTCTACGCGCAGCTCTATCTCGGCTTTCTCATCGGCAAGATGCCGACGCAGGTGAACCTGAAGTTCAGCGCCCCGAACTCCGCCGTCTTCCGCGAACACCTGCACTACACAATTCTGTGGCTTCGCACGTTGTCATCTATCATTTCTTGTTGAGGTCGTCATCCTTGTAGTACTTGGTACCCTGCAGGGTTATCTGGAGAGCGAGACCGTTCTTGGTAATTTGATAGACCCAGATGCCCGGGCCAAGTTCTTCCGCCCCCGAGAAAGCGCCGCCTTTATCGCCTGCCTTGGCCGCCGCATCCGTTTGCGCTGAACCCGACCAGCCGGAATTGAGGAAATTGGAAAACGCCTTATTGTTTTCGAACACGAAGATTACCCGATAGTCCTTTACTCCCACGCCCAGGCCGGCGCCTACCGAAGCCATCTTCATGAAGGTTTCCTGCTTGGAACTGGCGGCGACGGCCACACCTGAGCCACGCGCCGTGCTCAACAGCAGAAGGTTCGTCCCCATGTTGTCGAAAACGGCATATCCGGCAGATTTTTGGACCGCCCCCCGAGATGCGGGTTGTAGCTTGTACAGATCCTGTAGAGTTTCAGCAGACATCTTGCGAACCTTGTCCCGCTTCTTGTCGGGTGAATCGCCGGCAACTGCTAGGTTGGTGGCAAGCAGGATCAGTGCTAGGCTTGAAGCGATTATTCTGAATTTCATGGACGTTCTCCTCATCTTTCTCTTTGAGCAGTAGATTGCAGGGCACGTCACAACATCAGATTTACCTGTAATCGTTCCCGTTCAATGCAACAGAACGCACGACGTTTTTTCTACTGGCAGAATTGCTAGTTGTTGCGCACGACGTGTGCAGGGCCCTGCCACTGAGTTGTCCACGGCTTAGCCATGAGAACGGCACGGCGGCGGAAGTACGTCGAGATTTATCCATAACGAATGCCCGACATGAAGACGATTTCGCCGATCGCACTCGCAACTCCAAACGGCGAGGCAATGGCATAAACGATCCCGGGCAGAGCGAACGATCCTCCTCGAAACAGGACGACAAACAGAACTCGGGCGAATTGTGGAGTCTACTGAATATGCAACGTCTTCCAGCTGAAGTCGTAGCGGAAGCCTAGTGCTGCTGCGTTGTAACCTCCATTTCCCAGGGCGTCGGTAGTATCTCCCACCCTTGATTCAATAAATGCATAGCCGGACGGCGAGATGTGCCATTCGGCGCCGAGGATTGCGTATCGAGTCTTGAAGTTGGGATTGATTTGGGGACTCAGGTCGAAGGGGATGTAGTCCTCAAAGCCAAGCACGGCGGAGAACTTTTTGATGTTCAACCTGGAGTAAACCTCGACTCCGTTCGCGGAAAATCCGACAGCTATTTGGTCAGGTCCACCTGCTGGGTCGGGGATGAACGCCAAGTCGCCTCGGGTCTGCCGGACCCAGTCTGCGCCCCATTCAAGGTTGCGCCAGGTGCCTTTGGCTCCAAGGGCCCAGTAATCCGTGCCTCCGTGGAGTGCCGTCGTCGTAAGGAAATGGTCGAAATAGGTCTTGTTGTAAGAGCCGCCGATCTGCAGGCTCGGAAGCACCTTCGCCTGGAAAGAGAAGCCGAAGCCGTTGAAAGCCTGTGGGGCATCAGTGGTGCGCAACTGCCCCTGCGCTCCGAAGTCGAAGATTCTGGCGAAGGTGAGATGGTAGAGAATCGTCTGATCGGCACGGGCAGTACCGGATTGACCGCCGTCAGTCCCGGCGACATAAGTAGCAGTAGACTGGCCGCCGAAGACGTTGAAGCGATCCGTCGTATAGCTCGCTATGTTGTAGTGAGTGGAGAGCTGCTTGCCATACGAAAGACGCCCATATTTGCCAAGATCGACACCAAGAAAACCAAGGCGTGCGCCGAAGACCGGTTGCGTTGACTTCTCCACCTCGCCGAAGCCAGACGACGTGGTTGCGCCGGCGTTGAGAGAGGTTTCGCTCTGAACGAGATTCACCCCCCATTCCGTGCCGGCAAATACTTTAATTGGTCCAAAGGTTGTGAAATTAATGCCGACGCGGGTAGCGTCGTCCTGTACTTGAGCTTGCCCGTTGGCTGGAATCGAGATGATGGTGCGAAGACTTCCATATGGCTGGAAGGCACCGTGGTAGACCTGCGTTGGGTTCATCTCTGTTGTGGTGGTCTCCATCTGTGTTTTTTCGTCCTCAGACTCAGCCAGGGTCGCAGCGGGGGGGGATTGTGATGGTGATGCAGCGACGCGGGAACTGCTTCCCGTAGCGAAGTCGCCTCCACAGCCCTCCGAAACCCAAACCCCTTGATCGTCGTAGCCCCAGTTTCTGCCGAGGAGGCAGGCGGCCTCCCCCGTTGGTCGCAACATCACGATGCCAGCGCGAGTGTCGGCTGAGCATTGTTGTCGCTCTTTGCCCTTGGAGACGCAGCTTACTACGGACGAAACCGACGCCTGCACAAAGCTCTGTTGAGCGTTTAGAACTGCAGCCCAGCTCAGGGCCATGGCGGTAGACACAAAGCAGCTTATTCGTTTCATGCTCCTCCTTTAGGGGCTCCAGGCGTCAGGATCTGACTGGACCTGCGGTTTTCCAGAAGGAGTTCATCGCCTCGCATGCTTGAGTTAGGTCTGGGGGAATGTTTACAAAGGGACTCATGTCTTCATCGGCGAGTGAAAGGCCGCTCTTGTGTGCAGCTTAATGCTTCCGCCCAACCATGTAAGGCCTGAACGTTTTCCGGGGAGAAACCCAGGGTTTGGAGCCCGCAGCACGGATACTAAGGGGAAACCACCTGATTGTCCACGGGCAGAACTACCAGACTCCCCTGTCAACAGCGCAGAGGCGATGGTAAAACTACAGCAGAGCGAGAGCGAAAACCCTGTCTGATCACGAAATGGTCACGTTAACGGTACGACGGCTCTAATCGCTAAAAATAGCAGTGTGAATTAAGCCTATATATCAGTGGCATCTAGTATGGTGCCAGGAGGGGGGCGAACCCCCACGAGGGGTTGCCTCGGCGGATTTGAGTCCGCTGCGGTTTGCAACTCTTTCTCGTCGGCCGCTGCAAGGCGCAGAACTTCAGGCTTGACGACCCCTGCATTCAGCACAAGTGCATAGTCGTCCATACGCGTTCCTTATGTCTTTTTTCGGCGGTCGATTCTGCGATTAACTAATTGTTCTCATCCATGATCGGACTCCAAGAGCTATCTGGATTGAAGCGCTTCATTTTAGCGAAATTGTCGAGGCTTGCGATGCCGAAATCTTTTTGATAGACAACCCCATCGTTGCTAACCATGAAGGTTTTCACTCCGGTCACGCCATACTCGGCGGGCACTGCCACTAGCGCAAAGCCTCCGATCATCACTCCTTCCACCACATAGTCCATCTCGCCCAATGGCGCGGCGGATCCTTGCCCCGTCAAGATCTTGAAGAAATAACCGTGGTACGGCTCCACTTGACTGGAGTAGCCTTGTTGGATTGCCACGGCAATCTTTTCACCGATTGGACCGCTCCAGGTACCATCAGCGTTTTGCCACGCCAAGCCGTCCTGTTTGGCAGGCGTGCTGATGATTCGCTGGGCGTACTGGTTTACTTCGTAACCCTCGCGTTTCCGGAAGGCATAGTCCTGCTGGGCTTCTACGTAACCGTGACAGATTTGAATGGCGTCCAGTTCATTGGCACCGATGCGACGGTATAAGAGTTCCTGCCGACCCGCTTTACTGTCGAAGTACCATTTGCCACCTCTCTTCACAAGGGGTACCGGGAAAGGCCAGTCTTCATCGCCCACGAGAAGGAAGGTGCGATTCCCGCCTCTCGGATCTACGGCGATGCTTTTCTTCTCCTTGGCCTTGGCAGCAAAATCAAGAGCGAGCTGCCGGTCGTGTGCGACTTCTCCGGTAAATACAATGTCATCGCCGTTTGGAACAAATATCTGCATGAGTCCGGCTTCGTCGAACTTGCCTGCAGCGTCGACAAGAGCATCGGCTGCCTGCTGCGGAGTGTCAAAGCCCCTGGCGCCTTCAACACCAGCAGGATCCGCAGCCTGAACCTTTGTTTCTTTGGCTTGCTGCGCAGCAAGAAATACGGGTGCCGACAAACAGACCCATGCCACGGCGCATACCATCCTGCTTGATCGGAAAGAATTTCCGGATGTCGATTTCATCTCAGTGCTCCTCCAGTTTCTATTCCGTGTCCTTCTTACCGTCGCGAACCACCGCCGCGTCCACCACTACCACGGCTGCCTCCACCGCGGCTGCCTCCCATGCTGGAGGCCCCGCGGCTGCTATTTGCGCGTGCGCTCGCTCCGTTGTACCCGCCGGCACCTCCTCCAAAGGCATCACGCCCGCCACTCCCGCCGCGCGAGAGATCCCGGCTTCCCACTCGGTCCGCACCGCCACCAGGTCCTGATGCCCGGTTGCTCGCGCCTGCACCGCCTGCGCGATTACCTGCACCTGAACCGCTGGCACGATTACTGACTCCAGCACCTCCGGCCCGGCCACTGGCCAGATTTCCGCCCTGTCTGCCAATCTGCTGCCTGGCTCCTGCCTGACGGTTGGCGAGTGAATCTCCGCGAGCCGCGCCGCCAAACCGGTCCGCTGTAGCCCGATCGCGATAGGGGGCCCCTCCACGGTGTTCTGGGTTGTGCTGCCAGCTATTACCGCCGGCAGGCATTTGCGACGGCCGGTTGCCTGCGCCCCCAACACCACCAACACCGCCAACACCACCTGCCCCGCCGACGCCACCGGGACGGCCGGCACCGCCAACACCACCGGCGCCGCCAACACCACCGGCGCCCCCAACACCCCCAACGCCACCAACGCCACCAACGCCACCAACGCCGCCGGCGCGACTGGGTAATTGCGAAGGTCGGTTGCCGCCGCCAATGTTGGTGTTGCGGTTGAAATTGTTGTTGTTGTTAATGGTGATGTTATTGTTGCCGCCCCAGCCGCAGCCCCAGCCCCAACCGCCGCCCCAAAATGCGCCCATCATGACACCAATGCCAAAAGAGATCGCAATCCCTGCTGCATAGTATCCCGCAGGGGGATAGTAAATCGGCGGATAGGGGTAGACTGGCGGCCCGTATACCACAACTGGATCGTAGGATGGCACGTAAATGACCTGAGGATTTGCCTGTTCAATGATGATCGTGCTCTTGTTTTCGATGACCTTTGTCTCTACCTTTTGTTGTTCCGTGGATTTCAGGTTGCCGGTGCCTTCAGCTTTTTTGCGCATTCGTTGTACGGCATCCATGACGTCGTTCTGCTGCGCAAGAAATGCGTTACCTAGATCAGTCGTCCACTGAATATCGTCTGCAAGACGCTTGACTACGTCGGGCAAGGCGGCTAGTGCCTGAATGCTCGGGTCCCAGGGCTGCTTGGCTACGGCGTCCGCGAGCGCTTTGTCTTTGAGCCCAGGGTTGTTTGCTAGCCACTGCTTGAGTTGGATGAGTTCGAGAGGATACGTGGATGCGGCGAGAGTCTGCGCGAGCATCGGGTCGGGATAGAGAGCAATCGGCGCAACAAGAGAATCAAGTTGGTCCGGCGGGATCTTCGCAGTCTGTTGTTGTGGCGCAGCCGCCTGCTGAGACTGAGCGGAGCTGGCCTGTGACAAGCAGTCGCCTGGCACAAGAAGAATGACGCAGATCATTGCCATCAGGCGTTGTGTTGTTGCACCTAGTGTTCCTGCTCTCGCATTCATGGCGGCCTCTTCACATTCCTTTGGAACAGCTGCTAATCCCTTCGATTGATTCAGCGCCCTTTCTACGGAGCATCGTTCGAATCGAATTCCGCAAATTGCCTGAACGCCGGATTCCTTCGTGATCACATATCCTTTCGCATCCTCCCGAAAGGGAGACTCGTGAATTCACGCTCCTGCTTTTTCTTTCGTCTTCTGCACACTGGGTGCATTCTAGGCAGCACTTATCCTTGCGTCATCTGGCAGAAGTTACAGTGGCGTATCTCGGCGTGCGTGAGCGGTTAGCATGGCCACGCCACAGCTCGCAAACCGCGACCGCACGCTATCGGCACAACTGGTAAGGATGATCGAAACTCTTGTACCGAGCACCAACCCTGCACTGTCAGCATTGCCAGGAAAGTAAGTTGCTTGGCAAGAATGTTTCCCGCTTCGAGGTCCGGCGCCAGAAGGATGACCATGAACTTGAAATTTCTTTCTTCCATATCGCACTCAAGAAGTTCGCGGTGAAGAATGGTTTAAAACTCTACTGGCAACAGTCTGATTTGAAGCACACCATCTCACCCGACGCGATGTTTGCTTTGGCCGACCCCGCGAAAGCCCGAAGACAAAAGCACCCTTTATTATTTCTTGGAACTCGAGGGGGCAAAGATCGGACATTATGTGAACGGCGAGCCTTCGATCATCAGAAAGCTTCAGAAGTACCACGAGTATTACGGCACTGATAAGTGCCAGAAGGAATGGACTGACTTCCGGCAGTTTCGGGTCATTGTTGTCCAGAGGACGGAGGAACGAATGAAGAATTTACTCAAGGAATTAAACCGCACAATGAACCACCGCATGTTCTGGCTCACGACAGAGGATTCTTATAAGGTGGATAATCCCACCGTCAAATCGTATGCAGACCAGGTATTGAATGGAACGATCACTTCATTGAGCGGTGTTCCGAACACTGGTCCAGACCGTGGATTGCGTGACCAGGTAAGCCAATATTTAGATCAGGTCACTCCCGATTCCGTAACTCCGCTTGTAGGACGACGCTTGACGATGGAATCGAATGCCATCGTCGCCAACTACATAAACACGTCCGCATATCAGGTGATGAGCAACGCATTCCCACCATAATTACTGAATCACTTTCCCCCGCCCTATTCGCCCTTGAACTTTCGCCCGCCCACCAGTACACCAAACCCCACTCCGAAACATATGCCTACGGCAATGAGCTGAAGTCTGTCAGCCCCGTGAAGCGCTTGGGTGCGCGGGTTGCTTAAGCTGTTAAAGAGCGGCATCAATCCCAGCAGGAACAGAACTAAACACACCAATATTCTTCGTTTCATCAAATCTCCCCTTTAAAAAGTTGGCCACAGTTTACGCCTCTTGTGCTTTTCCAGGGCAGCGCTATGCTTCATGTATCCAGCAATGGATGACCGGAACGGTGCGCCCAAAACCTTTTGACGGGTGCCCAGCGGAAGAGCAATCTTCAATGAGGATGAGTAGATCATCCCATTCAAGCTCTAGATTCTGTATAGCTTTGAAATTGCGTATCGAGAACTTCCGCAGCCGCATCTCATAACTCCGTCGATTGGAAAAGTGGGGACGCGATGAGCATACATCATCTAGGTGAGAACCTAACCCCACGTTCCCATGACCGCAGTTTCGAGATGATCTTGAGTGGCTTTGACCCACGGGGCGTAGTGCTTTTCCGTGACCTTTATTGATTTATGGCCGAGCAGAATCGAAACGGTGTGTAGCGGGACACCTTTTGAAAGTAGAGTAACGGCGAATGTATCCCGGAGCCTATGTGAGTGGCCGTCGGGTATTCCTGCCATGTCGTACACGAGTCGGAGTCTTTGTTGCCATTCTGTGACCGCGCTCTTTGGCGTTCCAATTTCCCGATAGAACGGATAGGGCTTTCCCTCGTCACAATCTTCGACCGCTTTTACGACGTGTTCCGGCAACGGAACCCACACAGGATGTTTTGTCTTCGTTTGCCTGAGGAACAATTTGCCTTCGTTCAATTTTTCAGGCCGGAACACTACTGCGTCTGAAATACGAATGCCTTAATACCGCATGAGCGTTGAAAATAATGTAGATATATTGGTGCCGGGAGGGGGGGCGAACCCCCACGAGAGGTTGTCTCGGCGGATTTTGAGTCTGATTTTAGGCTTCTTGCAGGGTGTTGCATCACGACGCAAGAAATCGCATCAAGCATTTTGTTTACATATAGATACAGGCGTGCTTTAGGTTGCAATGTGACGCAGCCAAAAGCAGGGAAGTTGGAAACGAACAGCCATCAAAACAGCCACTGAAATTCGCCCTCAACCGAGTGCAAAATGATCCCAAACCACGTCGGAGTAAAACTCCGATTTCGATCTTTGGTGGCTGTTTTGATGGCTGTTCTTAATACGCCGTTAGATATGTAGTCAGATCGCTTTCTTTGCGGCGGCCCGTTCGGAATGTTCGAAGGCGTCTGCAAAGGGCTCAAGCTCTTCGTCACTCATGCCAAGGCCGCGTCCTTCCCCGTGCCAGTTGTCCACGGCGCGAGCGACTTCACTCAATATTTCTTTGGCTCTTGCGGGCTTGATTCGAAAATAAGCGATCACGGACATAAGGGCGTCTATGGTCATCTCGGGGCCTGCATCCTCGGAGATCCATGTCTTCAATTCGCGGACGCGCTCGGGCGACGGGTTAATGTCGAAGGCAGGCGACAACCGCCAGAACTCCCGGTCTTCATGCAGGAAGCCGTGATTGTGCAGATGGTCGTCAACATTCGTAATCAGAATCGAGAAGGCGATACGCCGCCACAGCTCTTCAATATCGGTTTGTACTTCAGCCCCATGTACGCGAATTGCGTCCACGATCTCTGTGTACGTATGGTTATCCGCTTCCGTCACCTCAACACCTAACATTGTCGCCGCGGAGATATACATAATTCGATCTCCGCGGCCTCGCCGGTCGAAACGGCGGATCAGCGCCACGGGCAACTTTTCGCTCTCTACGATGCGCGCAGCGGCCGCATTGATCCCGGCCTGCTTGGCAAGGGTGAGAGCGAGCACTTCGCCCTTAGTTACGGCACGCTCGTCCGTGATGCTCGGGAATTTTCCAATGGAAAGTGCGCCATCTTCGTCAACGACCGTGCATTTCGGGCGCATTCCGCCAAGTGACGTGCCACGCCCACGCAAATACGCCAGGTCTGCCGCTGTCTCTCTGTTGGCCTCAAGGGCGCGCGACGCGCTAAGCAAATGCCCAAGCTCGATGAGTGGCGGAGCCTTCCGGCGTCCTTCTCCGTGCGCGCGCTGGAACACATTGTCTTCGTCGCGAAAACGAAGCGCGCCGACGCGGCTGATATCATCCACAGCCAGCAAATAATCAAGGGCATTGAGCGGCTGTGCCTCGTCTTTCTTTCCTTCACGTCGCAGTTCCTGTCTACGTTTGACGTGATCGCGCATGATGACACGCTTTGCCCACCCGTCGGGCTCGGTATCCGCAATCGCGGCATGGAATAGAGAGCCCTCTTTGGATTTGCGATGAAACTGTGGTCCCGCCTGGAGGGGAAGCGTCGGGCCGAGAGCGAAACGCGCGCGGTCGCCAAGCCAGCCTGCTGCGTACTCGAAAGCAGCGTTTTCGCGGCGTCCTTGCAGGTCGTAACGCAAAGTACCGATCTGCATACCATCTCCCAGCACTACGTCAATGGTGCGCTTCATGGCCTTGGTACCCGCGCTTTCTTCATGCGCACACGCTTGGGCAGACGTTCTTCATCCAGAAGAAGGCCGACATCGTCGCGGCTCACATCAATAAGGCTTCTCAACGGATCGCCAAAGCCTAGGACGAAGAGCGCCATCGCATAAACGCCGAGACCGACTCCGGGGTCTCCCTTTTCAGCGCGGAGGTAAGTGTTTTTGGAGACACCCATTCGCTCAGCTACGGTAAGGACTGTAAGTCCCCGTTTACGCCGCGCGGTCGCAAGATCGCTACCGAACTTGGTCAACGACCGCTTGACAGCGGGGGGGAGAACATCTGAGACGTTCGATCTCATATAAGGCTCCATACATAAAGCCTTAAGGCCTTATATGGACCAATATATAGGACTTTCTGAAATATGTCCAGGGTCGGAGTTCTGCAGGCCAGTAGCATGCTTCCAGCCCTTTAAAGCATGATGGATGCCCGGCACACAATACCTCAAATATTTTGAGCAGGCGATGTTTCGGTCCGTTTGCCTACTCACCCAACGATCCGTTCGGGATGGTCGCCACGCACATACTTCCGCAAGTCGGCCACAGGAATCAGAACCCTTCCGCCAATTCTTCTGGTCGGCAATTTTCGATTCGCTATCAGATAATCAAGCCCACGTTGACTGATGGAGAGCAGCTGGGCCGCTTCACCTCGACTGACAAGCAGCTTCTCCTCGGCTGGAATTGTGGCTCGTGCTGGTGGCTTCTTGTATGCGGTGTCGATTGCCTGCATTGTCTGCTCCTTTGATGAAGAACTCGTTTTCCTACAAACCCAATCCGTATCCCATACTCCGCTCTACCACATGCTCTGAGGCTGGACCGATCTTCGGGACCATTCCAGAGATCGCCAGCTCCGGCTGGAGTGCGCTCTTGTGCGAAACATCGTGGCTCAAGGCCTGCACCAGCTTGTCGCGGTCATTGGTGAAAATTTGCGCGTCCCATTGTCCCCGAGAGACGGATACATAAGCCATGCGGTGATTCAGCAAGTCTTTGGCCCCAAACTCAGTGTCCGCATGAATCAACACACGGTCTGCTGTCTGTCCCTGGCTCGAATGGCTGGTGACAGCGTAACCGTGGTCGATATGCGGGAAGCCATGCACCCCGACTTCAACATTGCGTCCGCTATCAAGTTTCAAGTGCATTGAACCATTCGCGCCGATGTTCTCAATGCTGGCAAGCTCACGATTAGCAATCTTCAGTTCTTGATTGGGTGCCGTGAACTGAATACGATCACCAATGGAAAACGACTTCTCTTCAGCTCGATACACGGATATGCCCATCTGGCGTCGTGGATCGTAGGTTGTCTGCTCCCCGTTGCCGCGCAGAACCGTAAGCAAATTCTCCTGGCCGTTCACCGCGAGAACACGCGCATACTCTCCTTTGCCGATGCCGGTTTCCTTCGATGTCCGCGAATAATGCAGTACGTCGTTGGGCTGATACCGCTGTGCCCAACTGCGATCCGCGCCGGTCAACTCTTGCCGTGGGACAAGCACCTGCATCGCATGTTCCCGCTTGTCAACGATGTCTTGCTTCTGTAGCTCCCGATGAATCGCGGTATTGATCTCAACACGGGAGCGATTATCAGGCGACACGACAAGCGTGTTTTCCGGCGAAGCTGCATACTCACGTGCTATCGAGGATATTCGCGCATCATGCCCGATCACTTCATGCACTCGGCCCTGGATGTCGAGGCTTTCGATTGCTGCTGCGACATTACCGCGCGCCAACATCTCAACCGCCTCTTTCAACTCTGGATCACGCTGTCGCAGAATCTCATCCAGCTTTACCGTGTGCATCCCGGCTTCCTGAAGCTGCGCGAAAGGACGACCAGCCTCTACACCTTCATGCTGACGCACATCACCAACCAGCAACACACGATCACTCTGATGAAGACGTGAAAGGAACTCGTGCATCTGCCGTGTGGACGCAAGAGAGGACTCATCCAGCACGTAAAGGCGCTTCCCTCCTGTATTGAGTTGTTCGCCTTTGGCTAAATGATGCTGAAGCGTCGATGTCATCATGCCGGTCTCTGCGAGCTTCTGCGCGGCTCGGCTTGTTGGTGCGAATCCTTCGACACGGTAGCCCTGCGCTTCGACACCTTCACGAATGACTGACAGCGTGGTCGTCTTACCCGCCCCTGCTACGCCATCGAGCCCAACAATCTTTTCGCGGGTCAGGAAAATGTCATCTACCGCGGCAAGTTGAGACTTGCTCAACTCTGGATGCGCGTCCTCAATGCGGATTCGCAGAACTGGCGACACCAACATGGAGCTCTCGTATCGGCTCTCATTGCCCTTCCGCACAAGGCCGACGATCTCCCGCTCCAACCGCACCATCTCGGCTGTCGTGTACTGCGGTGCTGCTCTTCCGTCTGAGCGCTCTACCAAACGGAACTCGTCATGTTGTACACGTTGCTCGAACTCTTGCCGAACTTGGCTGTACGTCGCTTGGCCCATGCTGCGATCCATTGCAGCCTGCAAGATGCTGCGCTCATCCTGCACGGCCGACCGCTCGAATACGTGATTCCGCGAGTACGTCATCGACTGCTGTACTGCTTTCTCGGGCTGCTGCTCGACCTTGTGCTCGCGCTCCTGCACCTGGGCTACGACATGATCGGGCTGATTGCCAAACTTCCCCGCAAGCTCACGATGCCGTTCCAGCACCTCTTCACGCGAAAGAATGTCCTTGCTGTCTCTTGTTCGATGGGCTGCAACTTGCGCGGCTCCTGCACCGTCGCGGCCTATCTCTTGAAGATGTTCTTTGATCTGTGCGCGCCGTGGGCTCGATGCTTCCAGATACTCCTGTGAGTACCCCTTGATTTCTGGCTGCCCATGTTGACCACGCTCGATCTCGTAACCAAGTCCTTGTAGCCGCATGGCAAGCTCTGAGCGATACACACTTGTCGCATAGTGCTGTGACTGAAAGAGACTGCGCTCCTGCAACGCGCGGGTCTGGCCATTCTCGCGCTCTGTGATGTTGAAGATCACAGCATGGGTATGAAGCTGGGGAGCTGCATATCCGTCAACAGGCCGCGCAGTGTCATGCTCGAAAGTTGCTGCGACAAACTTGCCAGTTGTCTCAGGCACACGAACATTGCCGATGCGAGCCTGCGTGTAATGTTCCAATTCATGCAGCGCAACGCGAACGCTTTCACGATGTGCATCACGCACACGGTCATCACCACCAACAAGAGCCGTCACCGATACGGACTTCGGCGCAGAGAACGTTGCATCCCAACCTGCGCGATGTTCTGCGCTCGTGATCTGCTTGCCGTATTCGTTCTCGTAGGTCTTTGCAGGCTGATGCCTGACGAGTTGCGCAGTGCTCTCTGGATGCTGCCCTTCGCTTAGCCGCGCGAATTGCTCATCGGCCACGGAGCCATGCGGACCCCATTCACGCGCAAGCTCTCCCTGCCATTCACTGTGCCCCTGACGATCACGGCTCCAGTAGTTCTGCTTCTCTGACGTGAACTCTCGCGCATGGTATGTCCGGGCTTGGTTGGCCGACAGCGCTTTGGAAAGCGTCAACATGCGTAGATGCCTCAATACGTGAACTGCAGAATCTCGCAACTGCTTGCTGCATAGCGTAACTCTAAATGTGGAAATGTAGAGCCTAATTTCAAGAAATATCTTCTATGCGATAGTTGCGAATACCCGCATGGATATTGAATGAAACATCTATTGCACGCCTAATCCATCGCCAATAACTAACCCAATATGACCTCTTCCTAGTAGACTAAGGCGCGCACGAATGCATAGACACAAACAGGTCAATAAAGGTCTCTTTGAAGTTTGAATGTCAGAGGATATGGACGGTCGTGATGGAGTGCTTTGAGGGTCCGCAAAGCTAGTCGATCCACTGCGATTTATCCCATGGTCTAGGGGGTGCATCGCCGTTGCGACTAGCTGTTGATCCCGGAAAGATCATATGGCGCTTTGGCTTTACAGGAGAGGCTACTTGAACAACCTGCTTTTCAACTCTCGAAGGCATTTCACGTTCAGCGTGAGATGGTCTCTGATTAGCAGCCTTAATGGGTTGTTCTTTGGGCTCTGATTGAGGTGCTGAAAGACTCGCTTTAGCCTTGGCAAAGAGACGATGTCTCCACTCTTGAGTCTGCTCTCGAAATTCCCACCAAAGAGCACTCCAATTGGAGGCGAACTCGACGCCATAAAGCTCTTCATAAAGCCGTCTCCATTCACCCGCCAATTCCTGTCTGATCATGACTGCGACATAGAGGGCAAGGAACGGGATAACGCAGATGAAGGAGAGCGGTTCGGCGATCACTTCTCCGAACGTTCGGTTGCCGTAGAAGTCCTCTTGCAGGAAGTTTTCCAACTCGCATGACTTCCATCTCTGGACTGGCACCTTTACCAGTTCATTCCACCCTCGCCCGCGAGCCGAATAAGACAGTCTAATCGGAAACAATCCGGCTCCATTTGAATCGACATCTTGGGGAATGACGATCTCGCTTTTCCGTTCCAGAGCCGCCTTATAAAGCCACTCAATTTGAGTCACATTCGCGGGACTTTCAGCGTGCTTAGAACTGTCCCAATAGGTCACCAAATAGTAGCGTTGAAGCGGCGGCAATTCCCAGCGGAACCACGCCAGAAATGCAGCCAACGCCAGAGCCGGAATCGAGCACATCAGCAGTCCTGTTCTCCACGGAAACGCCCTGCGAAGAACCGGCCATTGCATGATGCTTTCTCCTCTTATTTGGCAGTGGTTTGCGACCGCTTGCGGGACAGGAATTCGCGGGCCTTTTGGTCCTTAATGGAGTCTGCATAAGCAGACATCTTACGCATATCTTCCGTGCTCAATGGTCCCTTGGATGCCTGGGCAAACAGGTTCAGCATAAGGTCCCGCATCCCTATGATCTCCGCCAAAAGAACCGTGTCGGTCGGTTCTTGCTGTTGAGCGCGGACAGACGCGAGAGCGGTGTCGCGCAACCACTCGGATACCTTTTTCCCGGCCTTGGAAGCCGCCGCTTCGATCTCGCCGAACTCCGCTTCCGTGAGCTTGGTTGCAATGGATTTAGTTCGGGAGGCTTCGCTTGCCATCGGATTGGACGGGGGTGGTTCTGCAGCTTGCGGTTTGGTATCAGGGGAGGCCATGAACAATACCACCTATCGAGACTTCTCTGATGTCCGCTTGGATGCGTTTCCGGTCAGCATAGTTTCTATAACTACGCCCTTGATAGGGCAAATAGCACGCGCAGACGGCAACAGAACCGCGTGTTTACGTCCGTGAACACGAAAAGGTAATCCATTGCAGGTAAAGAAGTTAGCGGACCATGCCTCGGCGGCGCTTCACAGCACCCATTTGGGGATGACGTGTCATCCTTCTTCCGCTGCGCAGCAGCGCTGTGCCATAGCTTGTGCCCTCCATAGTGAGCCAGCCCTGTCTCGGCGACAGGACTGGGCTTGGCGAGCTTGGCTTTGGGATCGACTGGCAACCACAGGACCGGCGCAAAGATTGACCCTTACTTTGCAGACAGACCGACTGCTACATCCCGGAATGACGCTAGCGCTGCTTCTAAATGGTCGATGATCTCTTGCTGTAGTACATCTGGAGACGGGAGATCATCCAGATTATCTAGGCTGTCATCCCTCAGCCAGAAGATATCCAAACTCGCCTTGTCCCGGTTGATCAATTCGTCGTACCGGTACAACTTGAAACGCTCAGACTCTTTGCGCTCGTGTCGGTTTTCTGGGCGGTAGCAAGCGATGAAGTCTTGCAAGTCATCGAGTTTGAGCGTTCGCGTCTTCAGAGTGAAGTGCTTATTGGTACGCATGTCATAAAACCACACGCCCTTGGTGTGCACACGGCCATCTTTGGGCGCATTGTCGAAGAACACCACGTTTGCCTTCACGCCTTGTGCGTAGAAGATGCCGGTGGGCAAGCGCAAAATTGTGTGCACATCGCAAGTTTCCAGCAGCTTCCGACGGATCTTTTCACCCGCACCGCCTTCGAACAACACGTTGTCAGGAAGAACCACCGCAGCCTTGCCGTCTACCTTCAGCATGCTCACGATGTGCTGCAGGAAATTCAACTGCTTGTTGGACGTGGTTTCCCAAAAGTCTTGGCGTTCGTAGGTGAGGGCGTCACGGTCCTCCTCACCCTCTTCGTTCGTGATGGTCATGCTACTTTTCTTGCCAAACGGTGGGTTGGCAAGTACGTAATTGACTTTCGCCTTGGGTTCAGCGATTAGCGCATCCGAGCGTTCAATAGAGGGTTCGCCATCCAGCTCACCGATGTTATGCAGGAAGAGGTTCATCAAGCACAAACGACGGGTATTTGGAACAATTTCGTTGCCGTGGAAGGTCTGGTCTCGGAGGAACTTCTTTTGGCGTGAATCTAACTTGGCACCAGGACGGGTCAGCCAGTTGTAGGCTCCCAGGAAGAAGCCCCCCGTACCGCAAGCGGGGTCTGAAATAGTCTTGCCTGGAACAGGGCGCAGACACTCCACCATAGCCTGAATAATGGGTCGCGGGGTGAAGTATTGGCCCGCTCCGCTCTTGGTGTCTTCTGCGTTCTTCTGCAGCAATCCTTCGTACAAATCGCCCTTAGTGTCGGCATCCATACCGACCCAGTTTTGCTCGTCGATCATCTGTACTAGACGCGAGAGTTTGGCAGGGTCTTGAATCTTGTTCTGGGCCTTAAAGAAGATCGCCCCTAACATACCTGACTCTTGCCCCAGCTTGTGCAAGATGGCCAGGTAATGGTATTCCAGCGGCTCCCCGGTTTTGCTACGAAGGCTGGCCCAGTCGTGCCCCTTCGGGATGCGCGATTTGCGGTTGTAGGGCTCCTGTGCATACTCGTGCGCCATCTTCAAAAACAGTAAATAAGTCAACTGTTCGAGGTAGTCGCCGTAGCCCACTCCGTCATCGCGCAACGTGTGGCAGAAGTTCCAGACTTTCTGTATCAGAGTGCTCGTAGTCACATCAAACCTCAAGTAGTTCTTGTATCCAAGGGTGTTCATCGCTGCGCTGTCCGCGAAGCAGAAAATGCATATCGCCACTGTATGGCGTTTCGCGGTCAATTGCCTGGCGCAAGCGCTCTGCTACCGTCTTAAACTCTGCTATTCGCCCAGGATCGTCGGCAACTAGCGCAAACAGGCGTTTCGCCTCGTCTACGTCTGCCATCAATTGGACCGCGGCCGTGTGTCTTCGCTTACAGGTAGGCTCGTAGTCGAGGTGGTAAATTTTGATGGAGGTTTCTGCCCTTTGCTTCGCAATAGTATCGGTGCTTGCTGCGCATGGCTGGCCGTTTTCTTGATGGCAGCCCAACAAGCGCCAATCGGACAGTTCGCAAGGGTCTAGGAGCAGCGGCTGTTCCGCAGCGACAGAACCAGGCACGTAAACACGCTGCAGCTCGTTTAGTAAGGGAAAGAGATCTGCCTTCCCTCCCTCTGTCCCATTCTCAAGATCTTTTCTCTTGCTATTGCAGTAGGTGCATGCATAACGGAAATTACTTTCGTCAAATGCCAGCCAACGATATCCCGTATGTGGAGTTATGGTATCGGCAACTCTGCCCTTTGGGCGGAAATGATCGACGGCATTGTCTGAGCGTTCGACTGGAGTTTCGCAATACCAGCATTTGTCGTGTAACAAGTTGGCAAGGCCATTCTTGAGATCGCGCCACACGGCGCTATGATCGTTTGGATCCTCCCCGCCCGCCACGGCCTGCGAAGCCGCTTGCGCACGCGTAAGCCAGCCTGTGGGCTTAACCAACTTCCTACGGTTCACGTACCTCAAGACGTAGCCCTCTTGGACGTGTTGGGTTTTTCCGCCATCAATTCTCCAATTAGGCGTTTGGCCAGTTCCTCTCGTTCGACACGAGACATCTTTACTACGTGCTGCGCAAGACTTTCGGGATGGTCCGTCTTGAACTGCTTCACAAGCAATTGATTGCGCAATCGAAGATAGCGAGAGTACTCGTCATCCGGATGGAAGAAACGAAAACCTAGCCTGTCGAGATCTGCGTTGAGGCTGTCTAGCTCACGTAACTCGTCCGTTGTGAGCTTTTCCTTAGCGGCAAACCCTCTTTGCTTTTCCAACAGCAGCTGAGTTTCTTTATCGAGCGACGACGAAATCCCAAACATGTCGCTGGTCACGATTGCGGCATACCCCATACCTCTCGGCGCCATCTCTGGATAACAAGCGACGATCTTACGATGGTCTATATCCTTTGCCATCCGCAAGATCTGTACTTGCCCCAGCTCTAGCTCCGCTAAAGCCAGTGGGTTGTGTGTCGTGAGCAGGATATGGCTAGTTTCTTCTTGCTTGGTGCCGTTATTGATGAACTGCTTCAAATAGGAGATGTAGTCAACACTCCAGCGCGGGTTCAGATGAGTGTCTGGTTCATCCAATAAGAAGAGGCTTTCGTCTTCTGCCGTAAAACGCAGAAGCCCCAGAACAGTGAGCAACTGCTGTTCTCCCTCGCTTAGTTCGCGAAAGGTGACGTTGCCATCGTTTTTCTTCAGGCGTACCCTGATGCGTACTTCGTCGATCAATTCAGAGACATAGGTGCTCTCGAGATCACGGAAAAAGCGCGCAGGAGCCTGCTCACCCACAAGGCGCCGCAGTGCGTCGATATCTTTCACGTACAGATACTTGAATTGCAGCGTCTCTTTGTTCCAAATCGACGTAGAAACGCGCCTGCTGACTTCAATGGGCGCTAGTGCAATGTCGTAAAGGCGCTTTAAGAAGTCGCGCACCACTCCCCGCGCATTCCAAAAACGTGGATCGCCGTCAGCAGCCTTGGACTTCCACGGAGGCTGACGCAACACAAAAAGGACTGACTCTATACCTTCATCTGAATCAAGCCCGAGGTGTTCGTCAAGGAAATCACGCACAATCTTCGATTGCTGGATGAGGAAGGCGAGCAACACAAATTGGCTGTGTACAGGCATTGCATAAAAAAGCCGCTTTAGCCCTGGATCTTCACCGTTGCGCAGTTTGCTGTCATAGCTCTCCAGGTAAGGCCGGAAAACTTCGTGCATGCGCTGGCTTTCGCCTGAATAATAGCTAAATACATATCTAGGCAAGTACTTGGTATCCGCATTCAGAAAAGTCGTCAGTCTAATCGGCTCACCGGGTGGAGTCTTGTCTGTTTTAGCTACGGCACCTGAAACGCTCTGTGCTAGTTTGTGTTGCTCGATCTGCCAGGCATCGGCGACATAGATTTGAAACGGATCCTTCTTTCTGTCTGGATCAGCCTCGATATGGATATGGCGCAAGTTCGCACCAGAGCCCATACGGTAATCCAATCGAAAAGCAAATGAGGGTATACGCTTCTTTGCGATAAGGTCGCGGAAGATAATCGCCAACGCCTCAAGCACATTCGATTTGCCAGTGCCATTCCACCCAATGACCACGGTTACCCAGTGGTTTTCGTCAAAGTCGATCTCGACGTCCTTAAGGTTTTTGAAATGGTGGGTTGCGCTGTCCTTTGGACTGCCTATGGTCAATTTGTCCAGACGCATGCTTAGCTCACCACTAGTTTCAGCTTGTCATAAAGCTTGCGGCCTTTGGTATCTGTCACAGTCTCGACAGACAGGCGGCCCGCCTTATCCAGAAGCCGCAATTCAGCATAGAGTTCTTCAATCTGATCTGTCAGTGCACCGTCGGCTACGCCACAACGACGAAAAGCCTCCTGGGCTGTGATCCAGTCGCCCTCTTTGGTCAGTACATCAATCAATTTGGTCACTACGGCAATAACCTCCTTTGAAAACTTACTCTTGCGAGCTATGGGCTGCGTGGCATGCTCTGCCCGTTCAGAGCGGATGCGTTTCAGAAGTTCACTGGCTGGTTCGTCATTCGGGTCTTGTGGTACGAGATGGCCTGCTAAGGCAGATCGAAAAATATTTTGGCGCTGTGCTGCAGACCGATTCAATGACAACTCAATTGCCCGCGCTTGCTCATCAGCTGCGCTAAGACTCGCCGCGAGCAAATCTGTTGCACTATCGACTTCTCGCCTTGGGGGCAGCGGAACCTGAATCTGTCGAAGCCGCTCTTGACCAATATTGCGCATTGATTCTTGATTTCCTGATGCCAGCGATTCGATAGCTGCTCTCCCCAGCTGACTACGAAGCAGTGTCTGAAACCATGTCTTCAGAAAATCATCCACTAATATGAAGCGAAGGATTTTGTCGCTGAGCATCACGCGCTTCGTCACGTGCTTTGCAATGACGCAGGCTCCAACCAGATCGATCGTATTAGCTCTTGAGAAGAGAAAGTCGCCGGCCTGAACGAACAACTCTGGACGAATCATCGAATCGTCAAGGCAGGTCTTGCTCTCTTCTTCGTTATATTCACCCCAGCTCACAGCGCTGACTTTTACCACACCGACTTCGTGTTCACTCGGGGGACGTTCCTCGCATTTAAAACTCTTTCCCGTCTCAATATCTGAAAGCAATTGATCCACTGTCGCCCATATCCAGCCTTTCGGCAGTGATGGCAGCTGAGCAGTATCGGGTGGCACCGGTTCGGGGTATTTTTCTTGCCAATCCTTGGGGGGTATTTTGCCTTGTCTTTTGAACTTGACGAGTTGGTCGGCTTCCCAGCGAGCACGGCGCTCGGTGAGTATACCTTTGAGCAGTTGAGCGCCGGTCTCGGTGGAGAACCCGCGCTTGCGCTGCTCTTTGCGCCAAGAAGCGGTCAGTTTGCCTTCGATGGCGGCCTTGAGCAAAGACTGGCGATATTGCTGCAGCTTCTTCTGCGCAGCCTTCAGCTCTGCCACCCCTGCATCGAGGTCGGACAATAATTCTTCGAGCTTTGCAACAATGCGAGTTTGCTCAGCTCGTGGCGGTAATGGAAGATCGATCTCACCAATAGTCTTCGAGGAGAGGTGCTTCACAGTCACTGACGGTGTATTGGCATTGATTGCTGATAAGTATCCTGGCAACGCAAACGCGAGCAACCTCTTATCGTAGAAAGATTCAATCGGGGCGACCTTGCAGACCCGCTGGTTTAGTAACGCTGTCTCAGAGCCCCAGAAACCCGAATTGAAATCACCGTCCATGCCGATAAGCAAATCGCCACGCTCTACAACGTAGATAGCATCGTAAGGTCCTGTGTAGTAGGTGCTAGTTTCCCCGGCAACGACATCGCGGATGCGCACGAGAGGCAGGCCTTCAACCATACTGAAGAGAGCCGAATCGAATGGAGCACCATTGACAATCGATGCAATGCTCGAGAGAGGAACCCGTTTCCAGCTTGAATGTTTCGCCAAGAGTCCCGACGTATCGGCCTCGATCAGCTCGGAGACGGTCATGGTAAAAGCCATTACGCCACCAACTCCTGATTCATCTCATTCATGAGAGTGTCTAATTCGTCGCCAAACATTCCCCAAGCCTTTTGTAAGCCACCTCTGTCAGCAAGTTCGGCGTAGTCAAAATCGTCGCGCGATATCGAGCAAGAACTCGCAATATGATCCTTCATCAATCGCAGCCATTCGGTCTGCTCTGGGGTGAAGGATGTCCCGCGTTGTGCATTGTGACGGAAGATCCATGCCTGGAAGCGTCGATCAACCTCATCGGCGAACGGCTTGAGTTCTGCTCCCTCACCATCCAGCCCCAGCGCGAAGCGCAAAAGGCTGATCAAGTCAGTGAGCTGACGACGACTTGTTGCACCTTTTACCTTGCTCTCATGTATACGTGCATAAGCGCTCCACAGCCGCTCGGTCGTGAGCATGAGCGGTGAACGGTTCAATTGCTCATGCAACTCTTCGATCATGTCGAAGGTCAATGCGCGACGTTGATAAGGCTGTTGATAGAAGAAATCAAGTGCAGCAATCTCGTCTTTGTGTTGGCTGATGTATTGGGTGAAGCGCTGGACCATCGCCCTGGCTTGCGTTTCCGCCTGCTCTGAAAAACCCGCAAAAGTGACTTGATCGAGATTAATATGGTCGATGATCTGTTCGCGTTCCCGTCGAGCGCCCTCGATCTCGTCGCGCAACTCAGGCTTGTCGAAAGGAGCGCAGGCATCGGCCACACGGCTGGCCCGGGCCGCTTCGATCTCTTGAGACAAGAGAGTCTCTTCGCTGCGTGTGATGCCGTTCGCCTCTGCTGTTGCGAGAGCGGTCTGAACGATAGCGTCGGGGTCTAAGGCTGTAATGAGAGCCTTACCTAGTTCGCCAACTGAAATACCGCCGCTATGTCTCTCGATGCGTGCTTTTGCCTTGTCATTCAGTTGCTTATTCAAGCGGACGAGACGGTTCGCAAGAGAAAGCACCGTATCATCATCACGGCTACCCATCGCCACGCCCTGCAGCAGGCTCATCAACGCAATGCCAGGTTTCTTTTCCAGCGGACGGCTTTCCGTTTTGCAGGATTTCTCAACCCCTACGGCATCGATCAGTACAAAGCGTGTCTTGGCCCCTTCGGCGCTGTTGCTAACGCGCTTGAGACTGTCAGCATCCAGGCTGCGAACGCCACGCCCCTTCATCTGCTCGTAGTATCCCTTGCTGCGCACATCGCGCATGAAGAGCAAAACTTCTAGGGGCTTAACATCGGTGCCGGTAGCGATCATGTCCACGGTTACTGCAACGCGTGGGTTGTAGTCGTTGCGAAAACTACTGAGAATGCTGTCGGCATCTTCCTCGGAGCGATAGGTGACTTTCTTGCAGAAGGCGTTGCCCTGACCGTAGATCTCACGAACGATCTGGATGATGTCGTCGGCATGGCTATCGGTTTTGGCGAAGATGAGGGTCTTCGGTGTCTCGGCGCGTGAGGGGAAGATTTGTGTCTCCACCGCCGTTTTCATCGCTTGGATAACCTGACGAATCTGACTGGTGTTGACTACAGAGCGGTCCAGCTCCTTGCCGGTGTAGAGGTTATCCTCCTCGGTTTCGTCCCAACGCTTCTTTCGCGTTTGACGGTCGCGGTGATCTACCCACTCCCTTGCCTTTACCTCCGCACCCTTCTGCGTGATCTCAGTGGTGATTTCGTAAACGTCGTATCCGACATTTACGCCATCGGCAACAGAGTCTTCATAGCTGTACTCAGCAACGATGTTCTCATTGAAAAAGCCGAAGGTGCGCTTGTCGGGTGTCGCGGTTAGACCAATGAGAAATGCGTCGAAGTAGTCGAGCACCTGCTTCCACAGGTTGTAAATGCTGCGGTGGCATTCGTCGATGACAATGAAATCGAACTCTTCTACCGGGATGGTCAGGTTGTATCGGACGAGCTTCTCCTGTTTGCTTGTCTGCTGCACTTCGTTGAGCGAGATGTCTTCTGCGGATTCGTCGATGGGCTCGCCCGACAGGATGGAGTACATGCGCTGGATAGTACTAATACAGACTTGCGCATGCGGATCAATGTTGCTCGAAGCCAAGCGTTGCACGTTATACAGTTCAGTGAACTTGCGGCCATCATCGGGCGGCGTGTAAGCCATGAACTCCTGATGAGCCTGCTTTCCCAGGTTGCGCGTGTCCACGAGGAAGAGAATGCGCTTGGCCCCGCCGAACTTGAGCAAACGATAAACAGCGGTGATAGCGGTAAAGGTTTTACCTGCACCAGTGGCCATGTGGATCAGCGCGCGGGGTTTGTTTAGAGCCAGAGACTTCTCTAAACCGGTAACGGCACCGATCTGGCAGTCGCGGAGATTGCGCTCTGGTAATGGAGGTAAGCTCTCGGCGAGACGGCGGCGCAAGGTATCAGGCTGAGATATCCATTCAGTGAGTTGCTCGGGCTTGAAAAAGTGGAAGAGTTCCCGGGAGCGTGGCGCAGGATCAGAGTTATCCGTGAAGCGAATGATTTGGCCAGTCGCCTCAAACAGGAAACGAAGTGGCGTATTACCCTTACGCCATTTGATGTTCGCAGTGGCATAGCGCTCGGTCTGAGCTTCGGTCACAGTCAGATTTTCACCGGCGCTGTCTTTCTTGGCTTCGATCACTCCGCAGGCAGTGCGGTTGACGAACAGCACATAATCAGCAGGACCTGTGTCTGTAGGATATTCGCGCACGGCAATGCCCAAACCTGCCGACAAATCTAGCCGCTTCATGTCCTGAATGATCCAACCGGCTTGTACGAGCTTCTGGTCGATTTGTTGGCGAGCTTCGGTTTCCGGCGTCATGGGAATCCCTGTAGTTTATTCGCTCACGTTGGCGGGCGGTATACCGCCTTTGCGGAGAGAACAGCCACCGAACAAAAGATGCCAGATGGCTGTTATGTCGGATACCTTGCTATTCTATATCCGCCGAGTAGGCCGGCGGAGGAATCTTCCATGCGTGGCGTGTACGAACATCCAATAGATAGCGGGATTTGGTGGATTAACTACTACGCGGGCGGCAAGCGGCACCGCGAGAAGGTGGGAAGGAAATCGGATGCTATCAAGCTTTACCAGACCAGGAAAGCTGATGAGGCGGCTGGTCGAAAGCTCCCGGAACTTCGCAATTCCAAGGTCCTTCTCCTGAACGAACTGATCGACGATGTACTGGAGTTCACAGCGCACCATAAGGATCAGCGCGGATACAAAAGCAAAGGCGAGATCGTCCGTGAGGCGCTGGGCTCTCGCCCTGCCGCTGAACTGACTCCACAGGAATTGGAGCGCTGGCTGCGCGCTCGCTGCAAGACTGCTGCAACGGCGAACCGATATAAGGCATTCATCTCACTCTGCTATCGCGAGGGCATCCGGAACGGCAAGGTCTCAATCAACCCGGCTCGCCTGGTTCGCCAACGCAAGGAAGGTGCGGGGCGCTTGCGATTCTTGACCCGCGAGGACTTCGACCGACTCCATGCGGTGATCTCGAAGCGCTTTCCGGCGCACGTAGCGGAGTTCGTCGTGAGCGTGCATACCGGGATGCGTCTGAGTGAGCAATACTCCTGTACCTGGTCCCAAGTGCATCTTGATCGCAAGACAATCGAGCTTACAAAGACGAAGAACGGCTCAGCGCGTTCCGTCCACCTGAACTCCGATGCCATTGCGGCTCTCGAATCACTGAAGCGGCCTCGGCAGCATGCCTCTGATCCGGTCTTCCCTCGTGAAGGCAGCAAGGGCCGTTTCGACACCCGTTCGTGGTTCCAGCCTTGCCTTGAGGACGCTGGCCTCAGCGAATATGTTTGGCACTGCAATCGCCACACGTTCTGCTCCTGGCTTGCCATGGCTGGCGCGAGCATCAAGGAGATTCAGGAAGCTGCCGGCCATAAGACGATAACGATGTCGGCCCGGTATAGCCATCTGTCTCCGGCGCACCGGCTGTCGGTGGTGGAGCGGATCGCTTCTGGCGCGAAGTAGGCCGTTGCCCCCAGATGACATTCCCCGGATGTTGAGATGTTCTGCCGAGGTTCAGGAGTCGGAGTCAAGGCTCTACGACCGCGAAGCGGCGCGCGGGTGCGCGGCCTTGACTCCGAATCCTGAACCTCGGCTACGCTCTGAGAATCCGGGGACTGTCACTCTCTGCATTTCATTGCAGGCCTAATAGCAGCCAAAACAGCCACTCCTAGACACAGCAGCAACCAACAGCCACCAGAACAGCCACCAACGAAACTTAGCCTCTCATTCTCGAGAGGCCAAATTCAAACTAAACCTTTTATTTTGTTGGTGCCGGGAGGGGGGGTCGAACCCCCACGACCTTGCGGTCGGCGGATTTTGAGTCCGCTGCGTCTGCCAGTTCCGCCATCCCGGCGAGGGTGGCTTTTCAGTACCAAGTATCGCATAGGCGCTCACCAGGCGTCATTGTCAGACAGCCTTGGATCAGGCCAATTCACTCGTCCTGCAAAACATTACAACCATGCGACAATGAGGTGTGGCCGTCATGACAACGCCCCCCGTTCCAACTCCCATCGGGAGTTCCGATTCAACTTCTGTCGCACAGGGATCTTCGGGCCCCGCGCCTACCCCTGCGACCGTAACCCCCGAGGTGCTGGCGCAGCACAGCATCACGCCTGACGAGTATCAGCGCATTCTCGAGGCTCTCGGCCGCATCCCGTCGCTCACCGAGCTTGGCATCTACTCCGTCATGTGGAGCGAGCACTGCTCCTATAAGTCCTCCAAGGTCCACCTCAAGCGCCTCCCCACCAAGTCCGACCGCGTCGTACAGGGCCCCGGTGAAAACGCCGGCATCATCGACGTAGGCGACGGCTGGGCCTGTGCCTTCAAGATCGAGAGCCACAACCACCCCAGCTACATCGAGCCCCATCAGGGCGCGGCCACCGGCGTCGGCGGCATCCTTCGCGACATCTTTACTATGGGCGCTCGCCCCCTCGCCGTCATGGATTCGCTCCGCTTTGGTCCCATCTCTCACGGAGAAGCAGGGCCCGGCGCGCAATCAGATGAACTCGTTCACAAGAATCACTCCATCGTTGAAGGCGTAGTCAGCGGCATCGCCGGCTACGGCAACTGCTTCGGCGTCCCCAACCTCGGCGGCGAAACCAAGTTCGAGCCCTGCTACAGTGGCAACCCGCTGGTCAACGCCTTCGCCCTCGGCCTCGTCAAAATCGACGAGATCTTCTACGGCAAAGCCGCCGGCGTCGGCAACCCTGTCATCTACGTCGGGGCCAAGACCGGCCGCGACGGCATCCACGGCGCCACCATGGCCTCTGAAGAGTTCCACGAAGGCACCGAGCAGAAGCGTCCCAATGTCCAGGTCGGCGATCCCTTCATGGAAAAGCTCCTCCTTGAGGCCTGCCTTGAAGCCATGCAGACCGGCGCCATCGTCGGCATTCAGGACATGGGTGCAGCCGGCCTCACCTGCTCCACCTGCGAAATGGGCGCACGCGGCGGCGTCGGCCTCGACGTCGAGCTGGACAACGTCCCCCAGCGCGAAACCGGCATGAACTCCTACGAAATCATGCTCTCCGAGAGTCAGGAGCGAATGCTCCTCGTCGCCGAAAAGGGCAGGGAACAGGAAGTCCTCTCAGTCTTCGCCAAGTGGGGCTTGGACGCCGTCATCGTCGGCACCGTCAAGCCCGAGCCGCGCCTTAGAATCCGCCATCACGGCACGCTCGTCGCCGACATTCCCAACGAATCCCTAACCGATGACGCCCCGCTTTATCACCGCCCAGTAGGAACGTGGAAAGCGCCCGTCCCGCTCGATCCTCCCGAAGAAGTCCTCGCTGAGTTGAGCAAGCCCCGCGACTACACCGCTGATCTGAAGAAGCTCCTCGCCAGCCCCAACATCTGCAGCAAGCGTTGGGTCCACGAGCAGTACGACACCATGGTCCAGACCAACACCGTTCAGGGCCCCGGCGGCGAAGCCGGCGTAATGCGCATCAAGGGAACTGGAACACCCGGCCACGAACGCGGCCTCGCCATGGCCCTCGACGGCAACGGCCGCTGGTGTTATCTCGATCCCAGACTTGGCGCAATGCACGCTGTAGCGGAAGCCGCCCGCAAAGTCGCCTGTACCGGCGCAACCCCGGTAGCCGCCACCAACTGCCTCAACTTCGGCAACCCGGAAAAGCCAGAAATCATGGCCCAGCTCTCCGCGGCCATCGACGGCATCGCAGAAGCTTGCACCGCCCTGGGCACCCCAATCACCGGCGGCAACGTCTCCCTCTACAACGAAACCAAAGGCGAAGGCATCTATCCCACCCCGGTCCTCGGCATAGTCGGCATAGTGGACGACGTAACGAAAGCCGTCCAGGCCAGCTTCCAGCGCGCGGGCGATGCGATCCTTCTCCTCTGGCCCGTTCCAGTCGATGAAGAACCTAATCCAGATCTGAAAGTTCCATTTGAACCGGTAGCCATCAATCCTTACATTGTGCCCTCGCTCGCAACCGTCGACACAGAGGTTACAGTCGCCGAGGGAGCAGACGGATCACCAGCCTCACCACCGGCCGCGCTGACAGCATTTGGTTCCTCCGAGTTCGCCAAAGTGCTTCTCAAAAGCCTCTGGGGTCGCCCACCATTACTCGACCTGAAAGCAGAGGCTGATCTGCACGCGTTGCTCGGCGTGTTAGCGCACAAGAAGCTGCTGTCCTCGGCGCGCGACCTCTCTGATGGCGGGCTGGCGGTGGCACTTACTCAGGCAGCCTTGGCAGGCAACGTGGGCGCAAAGGTTGAGCAGCACCCATCGCTGATGACACATCCCCTCTTTGGCCTTTTTGCAGAACAGGCCTCGACCATGCTCCTATCCACGCATCCAAAGCACGTCTCTGAAATCGAAACACTGGCTTCGGAATCGAACTTACTTGTAGCCCGCATTGGTGTCACTGGTGGCAATACTCTTGAGATCGCGGTCTACGGCGATACCGTTGTGTCAGCCTCACTCCCCGATCTCCGCCAACCTTGGTCCACCGCTCTTGAATCTACCCTCCACGACGAGGTGACGGCATGAGCCGGTTGCTCTACCAGGGCGTAGAAGGCGTCCCCGACATCTCAGAATCTCTTCTGCAAAACGGCAGTCATCCTGAGCGAGCGCAGCGAGTCGAAGGACCTGCGGTTTCTTCCGGCGACGAAGACCCAAAGCTAAAAGAAGAGTGCGGCGTAATGGCCGTATACGGCCATCCTGAAGCAGCCCGCCAGGTCTACCTCGGCCTTTACGCCCTCCAGCATCGTGGCCAGGAGTCAGCCGGCATCGCCACCGCCAATGGCCAGAATCTGTCCAACATCAAGGGCATGGGCCTCGTCTCCGAAATCTTCACCGAAGACGTCCTCCGCAAGCTTCCCGGCGAAATGGCTATCGGCCACACCCGCTACTCCACCACCGGCGACTCCGCCCTGCTTAACGCCCAACCCATCCGCGTCGATTCCACCAAGGGCCTCATCGCTATTGCCCACAATGGCAACCTGGTCAATCTGGGCAATCTCCGCGCCAAACTCGAGCGCGCCGGAGCCTACTTCCAGACCACCTCCGACTCCGAAATCATCGTCCAGCTCATCGCCCACTCCAAGGCCGGCACGCTCGTCGACGCCATCGCCGACTCGCTTGGCCAGGTCGAGGGCGCATTCTCTATCGTCATGATGACCCGTGACCGCATCTTCGCTGCCCGCGATCCCCGCGGCTTTCGGCCGCTCTCCATGGGCCGCATCCGCAACGCCGACGGCCCGGACACCATCGTTTTCGCCTCTGAAACCTGCGCCTTCGATTTGCTCCGCGCTGAATACGAGCGTGACGTGCAGCCCGGCGAACTAGTCATGGTCTCCGCCGACGGAGTCACCTCGCGCCAGTACGCCTCAGGCTTCCAGCAGACCAGCTGCATCTTTGAACACGTCTACTTTGCCCGTCCCGACAGCCGCATCTACGGCCGCTGGGTCCAGCAGAGCCGCGAAGAGATGGGCCGTCAGCTCGCCCGCGAATCCGGTGTTCCCGCCGACCTCGTCGTCCCCGTCCCAGACTCCGGGGTGACTGCAGCGTTGGGTTATGCCGCGGAAGCCGACATTCCCTTCCGCTTCGGCCTCATCCGCAATCACTACGTAGGCCGCACCTTCATCGAGCCCGAACAAAAAGTCCGCGACTTCGGCGTCAAGCTCAAGCTCAACCCCGTCCGCAATCTCCTCGAAGGCAAGCGCGTCATCCTGATCGACGACTCCATCATCCGCGGAACCACCAGCCGCAAGATTGTCCGCATGGTCCGCGGCGCGGGTGCTAAAGAAGTCCACCTGCGCATAAGCTGTCCGCCCACCATCTCGCCCTGCTTCTATGGCGTCGACACGCCCTCAAAACGCGATCTGATCGCCGCCAACAAGTCTGTCGAAGAGATCCGCCAGTACATTGAAGCCGACACCCTTGCTTATCTCTCTCTCGATGGCCTGGAGCAGGCCTGCAACGACGGCCAAACGGGCTACTGTACATCTTGCTACACCGGCAACTACCCCACCCAGTGGGTCGACGTAGACGAAATCCTGCCCGCCCGTTCTGACCGCTATGAAATCCAACTCAAGCTAACCGAAGTTAACTAACTTACAGAAGGTTGTCATTCTGAGCAGAGCGTTCAGAATGACAGGCATTATTTCTTCACCCAAGCTCAAAGAACAGCACCTCAGCGCCATCCTCGCCCGCCGCGATCGAAACCTCTGCCTCATCTGACATAGCCAGCCCATCGCCCTGCGCCAGCGCTTCGCCGTTCACCACCGCCGAACCACGCGCCACCTGCACCCATCCATGCTTCCCGGCCGCAATCGCGTGCTCCACCTTCGTCCCCGCATCCAGCCGCGTGGCATAGAGATCAGAATTCGTCACCCAGGTTAGCGACCCATCCCGCCCCTCTGGCGAAGCCAGTAGATGCAGCACATTGCGCTCTCCGGCAATCGGAAAGCTCTGCTGGCTGTACCTCGGCGTCACGCCCTGTTTGCTCGGCAACAGCCAGATCTGCAGCATGTGTGCCGCCGTCGTCGCTGAAGCATTGTATTCAGAGTGGCGAATCCCCGTTCCCGCCGACATATGCTGCAACTCGCCCGGCGTAATAACTCCACCCGAGCCAATCGAGTCCTTGTGAGCAATGCCGCCTTCGAGTACGTACGTCACAATCTCCATCTCACGATGGCCATGCGTCCCGAACCCGCCACCACCGGAGATCACATCCTCATTGATTACCCGCAGCGCCCTGAAGCCCATGTGCTTCGGATCGTGGTAGTCGGCAAAAGAG
>Ga0206935_10027_pt1 | contig 56768 bp, 55 predicted proteins | sample Alteio_BWOrgHeat_13_FD_152924 | JGI IMG/M metagenome (GOLD analysis project Ga0206935, IMG submission 152924) | Enriched cells from forest soil in Barre Woods Harvard Forest LTER site, Petersham, Massachusetts, United States -... | ecosystem: Environmental > Terrestrial > Soil > Temperate forest >...
CAATTGCGCCCTTCATTATCCTTATCGCTGCCGCGTCAAGTTCTTTCGAGGTGAGTGCCTTGGTCTCAAGATCCTGTCTGAATTTCAGATCCTGGTGTGCGAGATCGGTCTGGTCTGTGAACCAGGATTCTAATGAGTCTTCTCCACTCCCATCTGAGTTCATCTTGAAGCTAAAGAACTTTAGCCAGTCTTTCCTGGGCATCTGTCGATACTGACTGTCTATCCCTCTGATCGGCTGAATGCGCGTCTGAACGTATTCGATTGGAGTAAAACGCTTCACTCTCAGGAAAATCGCGCCACCGATATCATCCTCATACTGAGGTTCGGCCCATCGAATACTATGCTCTTGAAGGTGTTCGACAGACAGCTTGTACCATTCAGATGAGATTTGCGAGAGAGACTTCGTACTTAATTTCGGATCGGATGCAATCGTATTAGTTGCCTCTTGTAATGGCGCCATTACGCCTGTAATTGCAATCGCAAAGTTAGAAGACAAGATTTTTATTTTGCAGTCTTTACGAATCTGCCTTTTTTCTCCTGTACCTCTCACCACAAGACTGTCGGCAGCTAGAACTGCATCGTTATCCGAAACCATTGCCAGAATCAATGTTCCATGCCACTTCTCAGACCTGACATCATGCTCCGTCTCGGAGATGGGAAAGCAGAGCAATGCGATAGAGCAGACAAACACTTTAGGATTCATCATTCCGATATTCGTCCTCTATATTTGTCCAGCACAGCTGAAACGTTCCGCAGCGCAGCAGTCATTCAAATGATGGCCTTCCACGCCTATGAGTTACACATCGCCAGCAATGTACCGGTTACATTACCACTTCTTCTCTGTAGACCGCCTGTTAATAGGCCCAGGCCGCAGTAGGTCGCCAATCTGGATCAAGCCAGTGCATTGAGCCCGTTTTCATTCAATTTTCGTCCGTAATTGCGCATATGGAACAATTCATGTAACCCGGCCGTATCGGGAACGTCTCACAGCCAGGAGGAATCGCATGGAGAAGTTCGCTTTATTGGCCAGAGTGCAGGCCAAACCCGGTAAAGAGCAGACAGTGGAAGAGTTCCTCAAATCGGCGCAGCCGCTCGCCGTAGCCGAGCCCGGCACTATTCGCTGGTATGCCTTCAAGACCGGCCCGGACACCTTCGGCATCTTTGACACATTTGCCGATGAAGCAGCCCGCGATGCGCATCTCAACGGCGAAATCGCCAAAGCCCTCATGGCCAACGCAGACGCGCTGCTCGCTGTCCCTCCCAGGATTGAAAAGCTCGATATCCTCGCCACCAAGTAGCCCGCCAGCCGACAGGCCGCGAAAGGAAATCCGCATGCTCGGCATCTTCAGCCGGACGATCCCGGTTTCTATCGCGGCCTTCTGCCTTCTCATTTCAACAATGCCGGCACCTGCCCAGCCCGGCCCTCACTGGGACGAGCCGGTAGCCTCCACCACAACCATCAAAATCGGCGCCGCAACACTTCAGGTCGACTTCGCTGCCGGCCCTCTCGATCTGCCTCAGGCGAAGATCCTTCCCTGGATTCATCGCGCAGCACAGGCAGTCGTGGTCTACTACGGCCGCTTTCCCATCTCACGCGCCCGCATTCTCATCATTCCCGCGGCAGATCGCAGTGGCGTCATGCAGGGCACCACCTGGGGAGACATGCACGGCATGCCCGGTTTCACCCGCATCCGCCTCGGCCAGCACAGCACTGAAAAAGACCTCGCAGAAGACTGGACAATGACCCATGAGCTGGTCCACATGGCCTTTCCATCACTACCCGATGATCAGCACTGGATGGAGGAAGGCCTTTCAACCTACGTCGAGCCCGTCGCCCGCGTTCAGGCCGGAGAACTAACCGCTAAGGCCATCTGGAATGACATGATCGACGGCATGCCTAAGGGCGAGCCCGGCTATGGCGACAAAGGAATGGATAACACCCATACTTGGGGACGCACCTACTGGGGTGGCGCGCTCTTCTGTCTGGTCGCTGATGTCGAAATCCGCCGCCGCACCAACAACGGTAAAGGCCTGCGCGATGCCCTCCGTGCCATCGTCGCCGCCGGGGGAACGATCGACCACGATTGGCCTCTCATGAGAACCCTTGAAGTCGGCGACAAGGCCACCGGCACAACCGTCCTGACCGATCAGTACAAGAAGTGGAGCGGCTCGCCCATGCCGGTCGATCTCGATAAGCTCTGGAGTGACCTTGGCGTTCGCTCCGGCCCCGATGGAGCGGTCTTCGACGCGAAAGCACCGCTAGCCCGCATTCGCGAATCGATCACCAGCAAAGACTAGTAACCGGTCGCCGTCGGCGCTGTGCAAGATACGGGTGCATACCAAGGTGCGTGTAGCGCACCCGGATGCAGCCTCAGACAGACCGTGCCGTTGATCCTCGCATCGCGGTAGAACCCATAAGAGACATGCAGGTCCCTCTCCCCCTGAACCGGCCCCCACGGCGCCAGGCGTACGTAATAGCTCGTCGAGCGCCCGCGAGAAACATGCTTGCCAAGAACCTGCGTGCTATAACTCCCTGGCGTCGCGTCGTCAAAGGTGGCATTCGCAGTTGCGGCTGCGCCATAGGCAAACCCGCAACTGATCAATAGCAACACCAATCCGTTGCCCAGTACCGACCGCCCGCGGCGCACATCGGAAACGGAGACAAATGCATACGCCAGCGCCAATGCGCCCATGGCCGGCAACAAGCTGGTGATCGCGACAGGATGAAAGTCAGAAGAGGCAAAACACAATCCGAATGTAGGGGCAAACGACACCCAGGCCAGATCCGCGCGAGGGTCTTTCTTCGGCTTGAACATTGAATAAAGACGCGGCTTCCACCACACCAGCGCGGCACCCGAAAAAGGGGCAATAATCGAGACCAGTACAGCTATAGGCTTCGCGTCTCCGTGAGTCACATACGCACAGACTGCAGCCACGGTGGCAATCACGTTCAAACCAATCGCCCAACGTTTGGCGCGAGCCAGTGCATCCATACGCTCCTGCTCGGTTGCCCCCACGGTTTCATCGTGCGCGATTTCAGCCATCGTGATCTCGCCATCGCGCAGATCAAGGTCGACAACCTGCTGAAACCAGACGCGAAAATTGTCGTCAGTATTGAAGTGGTCAGCGATCGAAAAGCTACCCCGCCCATCCTTGAGATAAATCTTCCAGTAACGGCCGTTGCGCGATGAGATCGTACGAAACCCCTCAATCTCGCTCAGGTCGGCAACATGCTCGCGGAAGGTATCGCGCACCTCAATGCGTGTACCCTCCAGCACCATCCGGCCGCGAACAGGCAATGCCAGCATGTAGACGCCTCCAGCCGCGGCCAGTATCCCAAACAGGGCCAGAACCGCAGACTGAGCACCATTCATGACCACAGCAGCGCAGGCTATCGCTCCTGCCAGAAACAGCAGACCGCAGAAGCCATACAGGATTCTGCGCCACAAACTTATCGTGTATTCGCTACGCAACATGCAAGATTGACTCGGAAGACTGAACTCATACTACCTCGGCGGAACGCTCGCCTGTAGTAACTCTTCCGTTGTACGAAAGCCCGCTATCTCCGGCTCTTGCGCCGCCACAACAGCAGCGCCACCAGCAGCCCGAAGACAGCAGCAGCTGCAAACCGCAACAACAATGGAGATTGCATTGCGCGGCCTCCTTGCCCTATGGTGCGGACCGCTCAATTGGCTTAACGTCTACGTTGTAGCGCCCCCGTAGCGCGTTCCAGCGAATGGTCGCCATCTCTCGCAGCATCTGCATACCGTCACGCAGATAGCTCATCCGCGTCCGCTCATCGTGTCCCCATGTCACAGAGACCTCCTGCACCCGCAGGTGGCGCTTGGTAGCGATAAACAGAATCTCCGGATCGAAGCCCCATCGCTCGATTGTCTGCAGCTGAAAAACAGTCTGAGCGGCTTCCCGAGTAAAGGCTTTGAAGCCGCACTGGGTGTCAGCAAAATTGAGCCCCATCACCGTACGCGTCAGCAGGTTGAAACAGCGCCCGAACAACTGCCTGTATAAGGGTTGCCGGTGCGTCTGCCGACTGCGTTCCAGCCACCTCGACCCGATTGCGATATCCGCCCCACCGCGAATGGCTGCAAACAGTAGCTCCGCCTCGGCAATGGGCGCGGAAAGATCCGCATCGGTGAACATCACGATCTCGCCCTGCGCCCTCAGCAGGCCGTTGCGTACGCTGTATCCCTTGCCCCGGTTGCCGGGATTTTCAATCAACCGTACCTCCGGCGCCGAAAGGGCAAAGTCCAGCACCTGCCGGGCCGTCGTGTCTGTCGAGCCGTCGTTGACCACGATTACCTCGGCGTCCCAACCCCGCTCGCGAACACAGTTCACCACCTCGCGCATGGCAGATTCAATACGCGCGCTCTCGTTATATGCAGGAATAACGATGCTGTATGCGGGGTAACCGTTCACGAACTTGATCCCTTTCCAGCCGGCAGCAATCTATTTTGGTCAATACCTAGCCATCATACCCGAGGCTCTTGCGCCAACCCGTCGAGCTCCCGATCGGGCGGCAACTCTGCCGCAACCGCTTCAATTTGCACAACTAATTACTTTTTTTGGGCTGCCGTCCGGAATCCGGTTATCCTTGGAGGCGGAGGCCAACCGGCATGACCAAAGCAGACCTCGTGGAGAAGGTAACCCAGCTTGGCGATCTGACCCGCCGTGATGGCGAAGTGATTGTCGAGACTATCTTTGACTCCGTGATTGCCGCTCTGCAGTCGGGAGACAAGATCGAAATCCGTGGCTTCGGTTCTTTCCGTATCCGGGAACGAAATCCCCGTATCGGCCGCAACCCCAAAACAGGTGACCGCGTTGATGTCCCGGCCAAGCGAGTCCCCTACTTCAAACCGTCCAAGGAACTGCGCGACCTGGTTAATCCCAACGAGTCGTCAGCAGCCTGACGCTACCTTCTTAGGCGTGAACTTCTGTATCCGGTAAAACGACACTCCGCTGCGACCGGATCCTGTGAAGTACGCCGAATTTCCTGCTTCGCTGAATTCCTGCAACGGCTTAATGCGATCCATCAGCGTCTGGTCACAGGCGCGCATCTTTGCACACCCCAGCCACGGGGCCGCCTACTGCTGTCGTTTATTTGAATCTGAGTACAGAGTTGGCGCAGGCGCTTCCCGAACACCGGAACGCCAACGAGACCCGATTAACTCTCTGGCCGAATGCCGATCACTGCCATCATCCGTCCAGCGTGCCCTCGAGAAGCCCGGTGCGAAAAGAACAGCTCGGGCTGACAGCTTGTGCAGCCTCCCACAACGGAGATCGCCTTGGCAGGCAAGCCCGCGTCAAGCAGTTGGCGCCGATTGGCCTCGATCAGGTCCAGGCGAAGCTCTTCGCCATCTTGTAAAAACAGTTCATCTGCGTACGCAAAGCGATCCCGAAACTCCCGCCGCAGCTCTTCTCCAACCGTGTAGCAGCACCGGCCAATGCCTGGCCCAGTCGCGGCCACCAATTCCGCCGGATCAGAGCCGAATTCCTCGCACATCTTCGCAACCCCCAGTTCCACGATGCGCCCAGCCGTACCGCGCCAGCCGGCATGAAAACCAGCAACCGCTCGCCGAACCGGGTCCGCAACCAGCACCGGAATGCAGTCGGCCGTCTGAATGCCCAGCAGCAAGCCGGCACGATCCGTCATGACGCCGTCGGCCTCTGCAGGCATTCCGCCATCCGTCGCCATCACACTCGCCGCAGAGTGCACCTGGCGGATCGTCACCAATTCGGCCAATCCATCTGCCCCGTCCCGCTGACTCTGACGGCCACTCGCCGCCGCGACCAGCCTGGAACGGTTCTCGCGAACATTTTCAGCCTCATCTGTCGCGGTAAAGCCCAGGTTCAGCTCGCCTGATTCAGGATCATCCGCCTGATCCACGGGCAGGTAAGCCCCGCTGACTCCGCCCCTGCGCGTACTAAAGCCGTGCCACAGCCACTTGAAACCGCTCCACGCGGGAACCCTGATTAAACCAATCCTGCCCAATCCAACCTCATCGGAAGCATTGCCTATCGCTGACATGGTCGCCTGATTGTAGCAATTTAAACCGGCTTAAATCGTAGCCCAAACGAGCGTTGGGCCCGCCTTCCGGCGGGCCCACTCGAGAGGCAATTGTGAAGGGATTTTCTGTAGATCATTTGAGGGGGATCCGTTGCCGGACCAACAACGTAGATAGAAGCGCTTTGGCGGGGAGTACTACAGCGGTTGCCTCTGCTAGTTAATAACTCAGATGCACGAGACTTAAAAAAGTTGTCTGCCTAATTCAAAGAAATTTTCAACCCCACCTTCCCGCCCATCGGCCGTCTCACAGAACAGGATAGCCAATCGCCTGTTTTACATTCAGGCACCCTTTGCACGATTCAAGCTTGCAACTCATCAACCCGTACCGGCAAGCTCAGATATATGAAAAGAGTGTACTTATCCATGGCGGCCATTCTGGCGCTCATCGGATTGTTTTACCTCTGGAACCATCGCAGCCAGCTAAGCTTCCTGCGCACTTGGCTGCCTTCTCGATCCTCAGAGGGAGTAATCCAGTCCCCGGTCGACGCAACCCAGATTGGATGGCAGCCGGTAGAAGACGCTTCACTCGGATTCAAGGTCGAGATGCCCGGCGATGCCCGCCGCGTCGTCACCCAGGCAACGAGTGAAACGGGCACCACCGAAGCCGTCAATATGCTGCTGGCCAAGCCAGACGCTACCCGCACCTACGCAGTCGCCTGGGCTGACAAGCCTCCCGTGGCCCGCATGAACGACCTTGTACCCGACAAGACCCTCGATCAGGCCCGCGACGGCGCTCTTGCCCGCACGGAGACCACCCGTGTGAGCGAGATTCGGATCAATCCTCAGGGCTATCCGGGACGGGATCTGGTGGCTCACAACGTCGCCGGTGGAATCCTCGACACCCGCTTCATCTACGCAGGCTCGCGTCTCTACATGCTGATCGCCACCGCTCCCTCAGCCGCGGCCCGTCATGAAGAAGACGTCATCCGCTTCTTCAACTCCTTCAGCATCGCCAACAATACCGCGATCCCCGAAACCATCCCAGCAGCCACACGCTAATCCCGCTATTTGGGCCGGGCTGCCTTCGCAACGATGTAAGTGATCAATCTCACGGGTAAAAACCGCGCGAGAAATGCTGTGCTGTTCGCGTTGAAGTTCGGCATGATCGTTCGCTTACCTCGCGCCAGCGCATTCACGCCAATCCGCGCCACCTCTTCCGCCGACTGAACGCCCATCGCGCGGAACCTCGATGCCCCAGCCACCTCAAAAAACTCACTCTCTGTCGACGCCGGACAAAGCGCTGTCACCTTAACCCCGAACGGCGCAACCTCCTCCGCCAACCCCAGCGCGAAGAACCGGTCAAAGGCCTTCGTCGCCGCATAGGTCGTGAGAAACGGCACCGGCTGAAAACTCGCCGTCGAAGCCAGCACCAGCACCCATCCCCGCTTGCGCTCAACCATCTTCGGCACAAACAGCCGCGATAGATGCACCATCGCTTCGCAATTCACGCGAATCTGGCCCAGTTCCTGCGCGGCATCGGAGGTATGCATGTATCCGTACTGTCCCAGTCCGGCATTGTTCACCAGAATGTCGACCGTAAGGCCGGCGCCCTCGGTCGCATCGTAGATCGCCTGCGGGGCATTTGGATCCATCAGGTCGGCGGCGACAATCCTGACTTCGGTGCCACCCGCGGTCAGCTCATCCGCCACCGCCTGTAGCCGATCCTTGCGCCGCGCCGTCAGAATCAGCTTCGCGCCATGCTTCGCCAGCTCACGCGCCAGCGCGACGCCGATACCCGAGCTGCCGCCCGTCACCAGCGCCCATCTTCCGCGAAATTCAGAGACTGTCGTCATAAGAAACTCAGTATCAAATCAGTTTGCTGCGCATGGACGAAAGGCTCTCCAGTCGATCTTGCTCTGGAACGCCTCTTCCGGCTCAAAGACTTGCTTAAATGTAAACGCAAACTGTGTCGGCCCGTGGGCTTCAAGATGCTCAAGACGCTTTATTGCTTCATCGATCCCCGGCAGATGCCCTTCAGGCACCCACCAGAGAGTCGTATAGCTTCCCGCAAACTTCTCAAACCACGCATGCCGCTCGCGTAACAGTTCAACGTGTGCCGTGTGGTACACATAGTGCTGAAGCTCTTCGACCGACTTCCATACCGACATGTTCAACAACATTCGCTCGTCGGAAAAAGGCCGCAGATAGGTAGCATTTCCCTGTCCCTTTCCCTGCTCCTCCTTAAGCCGCCAGACGAAACCCGGGCTGCCCTCAGCTAGTGCATTGATCTCATCCAGCCGGCCGACAAAGCCGGCCATGATCGGATCATCGAGCTCTGCCCGAATCTTGCCGATGTTCACTTGCGCAACGTGATAGGACTCCATCAGGCCCTCCCGCTCTTATCTGGCGATCATGCGTTAGCTTTTGCAGCCAGCTCCTCTTGAAACTCCTCGTTCAGCCAGTCCGTAAAGGCAGAAAACTCCTCATCACGCCCCAGGAAATCCCGCACCATCTGCCTTCCCGGCCGCGAGCCGCCCTGCTCAATCACCAGCTTCCGATACTTCGCCCCAGCCGCGCACCCCAGCAGATCGTCAGAATCGAACTGGCCAAAGAAGTCCAGCGCAATCACCTTGTCAAAGGCATACGTGTAATAGTTCGACGAGTAGCCGGTCAGATGCCCAAAGCTCGCATACATGCGATTCCCGTCGATCCACTTCCAAGGTTGCAGGCTTTCGTAGAGAGACTTCGTCTCGCGGTCCAGGTCAATCCCCGCCGGATCCTGATCGTGCAGGTCGAGCGACAGCGTCGTGTAGTAAAGCTGCGATCGCACCCAGTCCGCGCGGCCAAAGGCTCCCGCCAGCTTCATCTTCTGGATCACCGCCTCCGGCAGCACCTCGCCTGTCTCATAGTGCCGTGCAAATCTCTGCAGCAGCTTCACGTCGCGGAAGAACTCCTCCAGCATCTGCGACGGCACCTCGATGAAGTCGCCCTCTGTCGCAAATCCCGAGAGCCCTGCCCACTCCGTATGCCCGCCCAGAATCGCATGCATCAGGTGCCCGAATTCGTGGAAGTACGTCACCACGTCGTTGTACTGCATCAGGCCCGGGTCCCCCTCTTCACCGCCCGGGAAATTGCAGATCAGCCCCGCCTCAGGCAGATACCGTCCCTGCACGCCCGTCACCACAGGCGTCGCCGAGAACCATTTGTCCTTGCCATCGCGCGGATGCATATCCAGATAGAACCGCCCGATCTGCGTCTCTCCGTCCAGGTCCATCACATCGAAGACCGAAACATCCTTGTGCCACCCGGCAGCCGTAGACTTCCGGAACTCCACGCCAAATAGCTTCGCCGCAGTATCCAGCACTCCCTGCTCCACCTGCGCATAGGGAAAATATGGCCGCACCGACTGCGAATCAAAATCAAAGGCCGCCCGTCGATACTGCTCATACCAATACGCCCGGCTGGCCGCGTTCATCTCGTTCAGTCCAGGCCGACGCTCCCGCGCAAAATCAAAAACCATCTGGAACTCACGCTCCGCCCCGCTCCTGCTGGCCTCTTCAAGGCGCGCAATGAAGCTCCGCACATTTTTCGCCGAACCCATCATCTGGTCCGCCGTCGCCAGGTTCGCCCAGCTTGAAAAACCCAGCAGCGTCGCAATCTCCTGCCGAGTCTTCAACAGCTCCAGCAGAATCTCTCCATTCGCCGGATAAGCCCGCGTGTTGTACGCCAGGAACATCCGTTCTCGCAGCGCATCGCTACTTGCAAATGTCATCACCGGCTGCATATCCGGTTGATCGGTCGTCAGCGCAAAATGTCCGTCGCAATTAGGTGTGTGCCGGGTCAGATAATCCTCAGGCAACCCATCCAGTTCGGCGGCGTCCTCGACGATCACCGTCTTCGCGCCCTCCTGAATATTCCGGCTGAACTCCAGCGACAGCCGCGTCGCCTTCTCGTGCAGCCCATGCAGATGTGCGCGCGTGGCATCATCCTTGTCCACGCCGGCCAGCCGATAGCTCAGCAGTGTTCGCTGTACATAGTGCTTCGTCGGCTCGCTGGAGCCAGTCAGATCCACTGCAGAAAGCGCCTCGTACACCCCGCGATTCAGGCTCAGGGTCGTGCCGGCCTCAGCCACGCGTTGCGCCTCATTCTGCGCCTGGTCGCGAATCTCCTTCTCAGCAGCCACTGAATTCAGCACCCCCGCCTGCGCCCCGGCAAGGTTCAGCTGCTCTAATGCCACGTCGTACAACCGCAGCGAATTTTCCGGCGTGCGCGGCCCCTCAACAGCCAGCAGCCCGGCAATCGCAGCGTCACCCGCCGCCAACCGGTCTGAAATCCATTTCTTAAGGCTCTCGGCAGTTAATTCCCCGCCATCCCACACATGAACCGCCGTCGTCGCTTCCAAGAGAGAATCCACCGCCGCACTCATCGCTTGCTAATTCCTCCAAAACTCTAGGTTGACACATCAGGACCAACCCGGTCCAAAGAACCGTCGCCTCTGTGACTATCGCAAGACTTGTTTCTAGGTAACTTCTTTCATCTCATTACACTTGCGAAACAGAGGCAGTCGTTCTAAGATGCCGCAATTGCCTGATGCCGTCTTCCGGGTCCATCTCGCTCGCCTCCTTCCTCCGCTCCCGCGCGGGGCGGGTATGTGTCGCGCTACGCGGCGCCACCGTCAACGAATTGCTCGCCCGGGCACACGCCGCTTTGGCCGAGTCGCAATTCCTTGAGTTCCGCCTGGACTCGCTCGACCATCCCGCTAGGTCCATCGCACCCATCGCCCAGTTCCTTACTGAACACAAGGAAGTTGCCGCCATCGCCACCTGCCGCCGCAAAGCCTACGGCGGAGGCTTCAGCGGCACCCTGGCCGACGAACTCAAGATCCTCACCGCTGCGGCCCGGGCCTGCTGCGCAATCGTCGATCTTGAAATCGAGTCCGCGGAAGAATGCACTCCCGCGGCCCTCGAATCCCTGCGCAAAGCCGCCGCTGAATCCAACGCGGCCCTGTTGATCAGTTTTCACGACTTCAAAAAAGCAGTAGGCCCCGATGCCGTCTTCGCGCGCATTCAGCGGTTCTCACCGGAGTTCGTCAAAATCGTCACCACCGCGCATACGCTCACCGACAGCCTCAATCTGCTCGAGTGGATCCAGCTGCGCTCCGGCGAGGCACAACTGGTCGGCATCGCCATGGGAGAGACCGGCATTCCCAGCCGCATCCTGAGCCTGCGCGCGGGCTCCGCCTTCACCTTTGCGTCCTCCAGCGAAGGTTCAGAGACCGCCCCGGGCCAGATCTCCGCTCACACCCTCAAAGACCTCTACCGCATTGAAGAACTGGACCAGGCCACCCGCATCTATGGCGTCATCGGCAATCCAGTCTCCCACTCGCTCTCTCCCCTGATGCAAAACGCCGCCTTCCACCGCGAACGCATCAACTCCGTCTATTTGCCGCTCAAGACCGATTCGCTGGACGATCTGCTGCACCTCGCCCGCAAGCTTCCGCTCAGTGGACTCAGCGTCACCATGCCGCATAAGCAGTCGATCCTGCCCCACCTCGCCAACGTCGACCCGCTCACCTCCAAACTCGGCGCCTGCAACACAATTCGCATGGGCGCCGACGGCAAGCTTTACGGCTTCAACACCGATGTTGCAGGCATCGTCCGTCCGCTCGAAAAGCGGCTCAACCTCAAGAATGCCCGCGTCCTCATTCTCGGTGCCGGAGGCGCAGCCCGCGCCGCCGTCTACGGGCTCGTTGAAAAGTGCTCACAGGTCGCCGTCTGGAGCCGCAAGGACTCTTCCGCTAAAGAGCTGGCAAAGAGCGCCGGAGCCGCCACCATTACCGCAGCGCAGATCGCCGAGACGCCCTTCGACGTGATCATCAACGCCACCCCCTGCGGCATGACAGGCAATCCCCACCCATTACCTCTCGAAAACAATGCGTGGAAAGCTCGCCTCGTCTTCGACCTGGTCTACAACCCTCTCGACACACCGCTGCTCCAGGCCGCACACGCCCGTGGCGTCGCCACCATTCAGGGCTATGAGATGTTTGTTCATCAGGGTGCTCGCCAGTTTGAGCTGTGGACCGGCAAGCCTGCTCCAGAAGCCGAAATGTTGCGCGTCGTTCTGCACGCTCTCAAAAAGCCCCACTGAAACATTCGGCCTGAGAACCGTTCATTTCTCTCACGGGCTGCCAAACACCTCTTGGCTCTTGCAGCATGATCAAACTGGAACGCTCGGCGTAGACATCACTTAGCCCTGGTAATCACTCCAAATAGGTATTCCACGACTTCTAATACCTATATATTGGTTACGGAAGAGGGTTTAGATGACTGAGTCATACAATCACGGATTGAGCGAACTGGGCCAGCGCATGCAATCGATGAGCGAGCCTGTAGATGGAGTAAGGCTCCGTCCTTATCAGGGAGGCTCACAGCCATCCGGTTCAGCAGTAGTTGAGCGACCCGCACCCGCGCCTGCATCGTCGCCTTCATGGCTCAATTCCTACACTGCAGTCCCCGCTCCGCCTGAGCCCTATCACGACCCCGTGCCTCAAACCACGCACGCCAATGGCAATGGTTCTTCCCATGGCGCTGGCTATGCCCCCGCACCCGCTGCCCCCAAAGCCGCGCCGGCAGCAGCCGCCCCAGGCCAGCAGCCTGCATTGCCATCCAGCACGGCTTCATCTGAAGATCCCAACGCCCCCAAGACCGGCCTTCAGCGCGCCATCAGCGCCATCCGCTCCACGCTACCCCTGGTGCAGCGGCTGCTTCCGCTGATCGATGGCAACTTTGCCACCGTACTCAGCTCTCTGGTCCTTCCGCAGTCAGCGCAACACCACCCCGCGCCTCCACCTCCAGCCCCGGTAGTCCAGGTCGATCTGGAGCCTGTCGAGCGCGGTCTGGCAGAGGTTCGCGCCAGTCATCAGGAGCTGCACAACCAGGTGCAGGAGCAGACCGCCTCCATCAAGCGTGTCGAAGACCAGTTGGAGCATGTCCGCGAAGCCACCGACCGTAACACGCTGGAACAGCAGGAGTTAGTTGAAGACCTGAGAGCCGTCGGCGGACGTATCAGCACCTTTGCCATCATCGGCCTGGTTCTGCTGACTATCTCCCTCGGTCTCAACGTGTATCTCCTCATCCAGTTGCAACACATCCTTCGCTGAGACCGCTCATCATGGCCGTCCACTTGCCCAGCGTCGCGCAGAATCCAGCCGAATCTCACACGACGTAAAAGGCAGAGGGGCTTTGGCCCCCTCAGGCAGTCTTCTGTTCGGCTCGGAAGTCACCGGCCAAGTAACCATGCGCCGAATTGAGATTTTCACATGTTTAAGTCATTTTTTAAGCAGGATGAATAAATTTATTCATGATACGAATACGATCTAGCCTCGAGCTGCTTCCATTTCGGGATTTCGAGATGCAGCTCATTGCCAGTCGTATTTTCCACGGACTACTATTCGCCTAGTTCACAACTCCCGCTCCATCTTCGGGAATCGATTTAGCTGCACCGTAAGACCGTTTATTCCGGCCTCACTAACTTAATAAACAGGCTGCGAATACCAACGTAGCCTTCTGGAGTGTGTACGTTATGGCATGGTATGCCTACTGCATCGGAGAGAAACAAGCTTTTCCTGAGTTAGCCCGCCATCGCAAACCCATCCCACTCGAGTCCGTAGTTGGAGTCTGTGGAAACCAGGTCTTCCTTTACCCCGCCAGTGATCTCGCAATCGTCGTCAGCGAACACAACCCGGCAGAAGCCCTCAACCAGAAGGCGGGTGTCGACCACGCCCGAGTCATCGCAGACTGCTTCAAGCACTCCACCGTTCTCCCTTTTCGATTTGGCACCGTTTTTGCCGATGATGAAGGGCTTCGCAAGTCGATCCGCTCCAACCAGCGGCAGTTTCAGGGCAACCTCGAGCGCCTTCACGGCAAGACCGAAATGCACCTGAAGATCTACGTCGATAGCTGTTGCAAGGAACAAGTGGACAATGTAGCCCGGCACCTTCCTCTAGAAGGCGTTGGCAAGGAGTACCTCTCCAATCTTCGTGAAAACGCCACCCGCCAGCGCGAACGTCAAACCCGCGCCAGGGCGGTCAGCTTCCAGATGCACCGCATGTTCAACCCGCTCGACGAAGAAGTCAGCTGCCGCATCACGGAAAGCGGCAAGATGCTTCTCGACATCGCTCACCTCATCGATCGTAAGTGCGTCGAGCGTTACCACAACAAGTACGCCACCACTGCCGCTATGATGCGTGAGTGCCAGATGCAACTCTCCGGCCCCTGGCCACCCTACCACTTCGTCCACCGGCTCACCCGCGGAGTTCATGCGCCCGCGCATGCTCCGGCAGCCGCCAGCACCCGTCCGGCAGAACAACCTGCGGCGCCAATCCTGGAACCTGCATTAGCCGCCGTCTAATCGATCCTAACCAGCAAAAAGCCCCGGATATCTCCGGGGCTTTTTTACGTTCTTCGCATTTTCGGCTGCATCACTCGACCGGTGAAATGCTTCTCCCGCCCTTGCGTGTGAGGATGAACGCCTTCCGGCGGTCCACAGCCGCATGGTCAACCCGTTTCCAGAAGCCAACAAGGTAATCGATAGCAGAAATGATCGAGACCAGCGTCGCAAAGTAGATCGCCGTGATCGCGGTCCACTTCACCGGCACGATAAAGCCCCAGAAATCCCATTGGAACCACCGGTGCGCCAGAATCGCGGTAATCACCGCAACAATCTGGATCACTGTTTTGAGTTTGCCGAGATCGCTGGCCTGAATGGTGAACCCCTCAGACGATGCAATCGACCGTAGGCCCGATATAAGGAACTCTCGCCCAATGATCACCACCGCAATCCATACCTTGACCACCGGCGGGTTATAAGCCACCAGCGCGATAAATGCCGCCGTAACCATGATCTTGTCCGCCAACGGGTCCAACAGAATACCCATCGTGGTGATCTGCCCCCGCTTCCGGGCCAAGTACCCGTCCACCCCATCCGTAATAGAAGCCAGAATGAACAGCAGCGAGGCCGCCAGCTCCTGCGTGCCATCGCCCTGCCATGGAAAGCGCGGCGACAGCATCCAGAGCAGCAATGGAATCATCACAATGCGGCTCAACGTAATGGAGTTAGGCAGATTCAATCGCGTTCTCGTCTCCGGCACAATTCATATTGCCGGTGAGGTCATTATTGCACCGGAGGTCATCTGCAAGTGGCCAGCAGTGGACACGCCACAGCATGTTAGACTCGGCCACACCATGACACTCTCGCACTTTTCCCGCCGCAGGTTTCTCTCGGCCGGCGCTCTCGCCGCGGTCTCCACCGCCAGTGCATCGTTTGGACAGCCAGGTCTGGCCATCGCCGAACGCCCCATGCCTAGGTCTTCCTCGCCCGCGATTCCATCAGATGACAAGCTCGATGCCTACATCGCCGCCTACATGCCCGTAATGAACGCACCCGGCCTCACCCTGGGCCTTACCGATGCAACCCACACCCTCCGCACCGCAGGCTATGGCTACGCCAATGTGGAAGAGAAGACGCCGCTGACTCCCGCTTACCTCTTTCAGATCGGTTCGATTACCAAGTCGTTCGTTGCGTTGGTCCTGCTGCAACTTCGCGACGAGGGCAAGCTGGACCTGCATAAGCCCGTCCTCAACTACCTGCCGTGGCTGCCCATCCGCGAAGACTTCGGCCCCATCACCATTCACCACCTGCTCACACACACCTCTGGCCTACCCGACAATCTGAGCTACCTCTCTTCAGACCCCCAGGCTCGTCTCATCCAGGGATTCAAACCCGGCGAGCACTTCCACTATTGCAACGCCGCCTTCACTCTCCTCGGGGAACTCGCCGTAAAGTTAAGCGGCAAGCCGTGGCATCTTTGCGTCCAGGAGCGCATCCTCACTCCGCTCGAGATGACCGACACTTCCGGCGTCATCACCAACGCGACGCGCTCCCGCGCAGCTACCGGCTATCAGGCCTTTTGGGAAGATCAGGTCTATCCCCGGCAGGGCAAGCTCGTGCCCAGCAGCAGCCTTGTCATGGACGATACCGCCGGCTGCGTCACGTCGACTCCCGCCGACATGGCCCGCTATGCGCGCATGCTGCTCAATCGAGGACAGGGACCGAAAAGCCGCATCGTCTCAGAGGAAAGCTTCACCCTCTTCAGCACGCCCTACATCAAAGCCGAAGAGTTCAGTCCCACAGCCAGCTACGGCTATGGCATCGCCGTCGATACGCTGGATGGACACAAGATCCTGCGCCACACCGGAGGCATGGTCGCCTTCGCCTCTTCAATCCATGTCGACCTCGATGGCGGCGTCGCGGCCTTCGCCTCCATCAATGCCATGCAGGGCTATCGTCCAACTGCGGTCACCGAGTACGCTGTGCGCCTGCTGGGTGCTGCAAAGCAGGGCAAGCCTTTGCCTGAGCTCCCGCCCATCGCAGACCCCATGATCGTCGAGCACGCAGCACAATACGCCGGCACATTCCATTCTTCCGATGGCCAGACTCTTGAATTCACCGCAGAAGACACCCGGCTATCGCTGACGGCTGACGGCCACAAGATTCCGCTGCAGCCTGCCGGCAGCGACCGCTTTATCTCGACCGTCGCAGGAGCATACGCGAATCACACAATCGTCTTCGGCCGCGCCGGTTCTCCAGCTTCCGGCGCAGCATCCAATGTCCCGACAGCCCCTCAAGCCGCCGTCGTAGAGGTGAGCTACGGGAGCCGCTGGTACGTTAACAGCGCGTACACCGGCCCCCGCAGCTTTACCGCACCACCGGAATACGCAGCATACGTTGGCCACTACTACGATGGGGACGCCTGGGGCGGCGAACTGCGCGTCTACGTGCTCAAAGATAAGCTTTTTGCCGGCGACGATCAGCTCACTCCTATCGGCGGCAATCTCTTCCGTCCAGGCGACGAATCCTGGACACCGGAGACAGCCGAGTTCCTCCACATCTTCGACGGCAAAGCAAAGCTGCTCAAACTAGCAGGCATGGACTTCTGGCGAGTAGAAGTGGACTGAAGCTTCCCCGGCGGCAGATTATTCGTCGCCGGAGGAGGCTTCGTTATTCCAATAGAGGGCCTTGCGCCTCTAGGGCCAGCTCGGCTTGCGCAGCATTGCGCCTACGGCCTGTTTGTTCGCCGTGTTGGCAGCGGGTTGGACCCTGAGCTTCATACCGAGAGTGATCCGTTCCATCTCAGTGAACATCGCCAGAAACCACACTGCCGCGTGTTGTCTTTGATACGCATTCGCAGCGTCACCCGCTTTACTCGACAAATCATTCTGCGCTGTGATCGGATTTGAACTCAGCGCCGGGCTCGGCTGTCCTGGCTTGTACAATCGATCGCCCGCGTGATACAGAAAACGAAGCATCTTCACCATGTCCCCAAATTGCTGTGTATCCAGATCAAAAGTAATGGTCGACACGGCGCCGAAAGGCAGGCACGGAAAGCAATGGATATCCATGCCCGCGATATTGCAGTCGCTGGTGAAAAATACACCGCTCTGATCGGTATACACGATCGTGTTCGGAGTGATACCGGTTCCAAGGAGCTTCATCTGATTTATTAAATGGTCGCTATATCTCTCAAATGCGGACTTGAATGCCTGCAGGCCCACCCTGCACACCGTATTCCGGGGAGCTGCCTGCGGGGTATATCCCTCGTTCCCCTGATAAGACTCCATCAGATGTTTCTTGTAGGTGGTATGCATCAGCATCGGTTCATCAGCGGTCCCGTCGTTGAACTGCACCGTCATCCTGACTTCAAGTCGACCGGCGGTATCGACTACCGGTGTTCGCACAACATCTTGCACATTAGGCATGAGTCAGATCCTTTCCACCAAGGTCCCTGCAAACCTGGGAGCCAGGTAGCGTGTTAGGGAAGGAGAGTTACAGCAGGCAGCTGTTCAGAGTTTTCCGTAACTCGTTCATAACTGGTACGGAAAGCATCAGCATCTGCCCCGAAGATCCGTACATGTAGAGACTGGGTCTCGAACAAGAACTGCGGTCAGTGTGGTCGGTAGGGAGGTAGTAACGGCAAGCGCCTCCGTTCTCAACTACGGACAGCGATTTCATCTGCTCGAGTACGGCAGTAGCATACATCAAACATTCGCAGACTGCATCGGAAGTTTCTAGATTACTGCAGTCACTACTAGAATATAGTCATGCATGACTCATCCTTAACTTGAACCTACTTTAGATAAACCACCGAACCTTAACTGTCAGATTCAAACAGAAATGCCGCAGTCTTAGCTGCGGCATTTCTGTCTAAGTTAGAAGTGCGGGCCTTACGCGTAAATCCCGCGCTGCTTGATCGTAAACGCCACGCGATCGATCGCCAGCATATACGCCGCGATCCTGTTGTTCACGTTGTGCGCCTCGGAGTACCGCACCACATCGTCAAAGCTCTCGCGCAGAATGCCTTCCAGCTGCTCGATGACAATCGCTTCTTTCCAGAAGTAGCCCTGCCGGTCCTGCACCCACTCAAAGTAGCTCGCCGTCACGCCGCCCGAGTTCGCCAGAATATCCGGCACCACGAAGACCCGCTTATCCGCAAGAATCTCGTCCGCCACAGCCGTCGTGGGCCCGTTCGCGCCCTCGACCAGGATCTTCGCCTGAACGCGGTCCGCATTGCGGCTGGTGATCACATTCTCCGTAGCCGCAGGAATCAGAATCTCGCACTCCGTCAGCATCACTTCGTCCGAAGGCATCGCCTCAGCATTGCGGAAGCCCAGTGTAGTGCCGTTGCGCTCCTTGTAGGTGAGCAGCTGATTGATATCGATGCCGTTCGCATTGTATAGCCCGCCGTCATACTCGGCGATGCCGACAATCTTGTAGCCCGCATCGGCCATCAACCGCGCCGTGTTCGAACCCACATTGCCAAAGCCCTGAATGATGACCCGGCAGTCTTCGCGTGACATGCCCAGATGACGCAGGCTCTCGTCGCACATCACCATCACGCCGCGCCCGGTAGCCTCACGTCGTCCGCGCGATCCGCCGATGTTGAGCGGCTTGCCTGTTACCACGCTGGTCACCGTCTGGCGCATGTGCATGGAGTAGGTGTCCATGATCCACGCCATCGTCTGCTCGTTGGTGTTCACATCCGGCGCAGGAACATCCTTCTCCGGCCCGATGAACTCAATAATCTCCGATGTGTACCGGCGCGTCATACGCTCCAGCTCGCCCTGGCTCATCTTCCGTGGGTCGCAGATCACGCCGCCCTTGGCTCCGCCAAAGGGAATGTTCACCACGGCGCATTTCCACGTCATCCAGCTGGCCAGCGCGCGTACTTCATCCAAAGTCACGTCCGGCGAATAACGAATACCGCCCTTGCCCGGACCACGAGCTATCGAGTGCTGCACCCGGTAGCCTGTAAACAACTCAATCCGTCCGTCATCCATCAGAACGGGAAAATGCACGATAATCTCGCGCGAAGGAGAACTGAGAACCTTCCACAATCCTGGATCGAGGTTCAGTTTGCGTGCTGCAAAATCAAATCGAGCGCTCTGAGCTTCCCAGGGATTGATCTCCTGCTCGAGCGTAATGGTGGTTGCCATGCGAATTACTCTCCAATTCCTAACCCCGTGACCGGCCTTTTGCCTGCCACGAAGCGGCTGCCGTCCTCACCGAGGACCGTCCCGCTGCTTCTATCGGCTCCCCAAAGGAGTCCTGCAGCTATTGGACGCAGCCACTGCCTCTCCGGTTCGATAAATCCCGTCGCAAGCGTAGTTTAGCCCCGCTTGCCGCACGGTTGCCCTGGGAACCGGTTACTCCAGGCGCAAAGGTAGCCAAACCTGATGAGTCTAGGTTCCCCGAAAAGCGGTAGTCAACCCCACGAAGGTCGCATCAGCTGCTTCAGAAGTGGTGCGGAACCAATAAGCACACTTGTTCAAGTATGTGCCGTCAGAAGCACCCCTCATATCAGGATTTCGTGAAACCTGCCCCAAGTCCGTCTCAAACTCATCACCTAATCGAAGTCTTCCGCATCGAGATCGGACCAGGATTGCAGGGCTAGGGCTGGATCCTCGTTCATCGTTAAATTCGCAGATATTGTTTGACAGCACAAAAAAGCCGATACATAATCGCGTATGTATACGCTACCCGCGACAAAATCGATTTTCTTGCCGCAAAAGCTGCAGTACATCCTCATCATTCGCCCGATGGACTAATCCATCAATCCTTCCGTAGCCAGTACCTGACCTCTTCGAGCCACGTCGCCCTCGCGGCGGTGTGCGTTGCCACCTCATACGTTTCGCTGACAAGCAGAACTTCTGCCATTCCATTCATAAGAGGGCTTAATGAGAATCTTGAACAGATTAAGTGTCTTCGCGTTACCGGTCATGGCGTCGATCGCAGTTATTGGTTGCGGAGGAGGAGACAAGTCAACGACTCCACCGCCGCCCGCGACCTACACGATCGGTGGAACGGTTTCAGGGCTCACCGGCGCAGGGCTGGTCTTGCAGGATAACGGCAGCAACAACCTGACGGTGAGCGCAAACGCCACCAGCTTTACCTTTGCCACCTCGGTCAAGAGCGGCAGCGCATATAGCGTCACCGTGCTCACCCAGCCCGCCAGCCAGAACTGCACGGTAACCGGCGGCAGCGGCACGGCCACTGCCAATGTCTCCAGTGTGGGAATCACCTGCGTCACGGCATACACCATCGGCGGCTCGGTCTACGGTCTCAGCGCCACGGGGCTGGTGCTGCAGGATAACAGCGGTAATGACCTCACCGTGAGCGCCGGAGCCAGCAGCTATGCCTTCGTCTTCACGGGTGCGATTCCCACCAACGGCGCGCCCTACAGCATCACGGTGAAATCCAATCCGTCCGGCCAGGCCTGCACAGTAGCTAACCCCATCGGCACCGCCACGGCCAATGTCACCAATGCGAATGTCTCCTGCACGAGTCTCGCGGCAACCACCTACACCATCGGCGGCACCGTTTCCGGCCTTACCGGCCCGGGGCTGATCCTGCAGGATGAGCTCAATATCAATGACAGTGACCTCTTGCCAGTGAGCGCAAACGGCAGCTTCACCTTCGTCAATCCGGTTGCCAGTGGCAACGCATATGACGTCACGGTGCTCACCCAGCCGGCAGGCCGAAACTGCTCGGTCAACAATGGCAGCGGCACCGCCAGCGCCAATGTCACGAATGTGACTGTTGCCTGCGTAGGCGACTTTGCCTGGATAGGCGGCAGTAATACCGTCGGCCACAACGGCGGCCAATCCGGAGTCTACGGCACACTGGGAACGCCAGATCCCGCGAACATTCCCGGAGGACGATTCGGCATCGTGACCTGGAATGATGCGTCTGGCAATGTCTGGCTCTTCAGCGGAGATGGCTACGACTCGACCGGAGCGCAGGGATATCTCAATGACCTGTGGAAGTACACTCCCGGCGCGAACGGGAGCGCAGGCGAGTGGACATGGATGGGCGGTAGCAGCACCGTCGGCAGCAACTTCGGCCAAGCCGGAATTTACGGCACGCTAGGAACGCCGGATCCCGCGAACATTCCCGGAGGACGCGAGCAGGCCCTGAGCTGGACCGATGCATCGGGCAATTTCTGGCTCTTCGGCGGATATGGCGAAGACTCGACCGGAGTTGGATACGGCGGTCAGCTCAACGACCTCTGGAAGTACACTCCGGGCGCGAACGCAACCGCGGGCGTGTGGACATGGATGGGCGGCACAACCGTCGCTCCCGCCAGCACCACTGGTGGCGCGAACGGGTCGTCTGGCGTCTACGGCACGCTCGGAACCGCCGCAACTACCAACCTGCCCGGCGGACGCGAACAGATGGTCAGTTGGACCGATGCCTCCGGCGATCTATGGATCTTCGGCGGTGAAGGAATCGACGCCTACGGAGTCACGGGGGAGCTCAACGACCTCTGGAAATTTGACCCAAAACTCGGCTCCTACGGTGAATGGACGTGGATGGGCGGCAGCAACTCCGTCGGCAGTCCCTTCCTCTTCCTGGGCCCATCCGGCGTCTACGGCACCCTCGGGACGCCTGACCCCGCCAACATTCCCGGAGGGCGATACGGCGCCGTGAGCTGGCACGATGGTTCGGGCAATGTCTGGCTCTTCGGCGGCAGCGGCATCGACTCGACCGGAACCTACGGGTATCTCAACGATTTGTGGGAGTACACGCCGGGCACGAACAGCAGCGCGGGCGAGTGGACCTGGATGGGCGGCAGCAGCACAATCCCCAGTTCATACTCCGGCCAGTCCGGAGTCTACGGCACGCTGGGAATACAGGCATCCTCCAATATTCCGGGAGGACGAGAGGCCGCCGTGAGCTGGACCGATGCGCATGGCGACGTCTGGCTCTTTGGTGGTCTGGGCATCGACTCGACTGGCAGCTTCGGATATCTCAACGACACATGGAAGTACACTCCGGGCGCGAACGGGGCAGCCGGCGGATGGACGTGGGTCGGCGGCGACAACAAAGTTGGCCCCGCCGGCGGCCAACCCGGTGTCTACGGTGCGCTGGGAACGCCAGCCACCACAAACAATCCAGGAGGACGATACAGCCCCGCGGGCTGGGTCGATGCATCGGGCAATCTCTGGCTCTTCGGCGGGTCTGGCTACGACTCGACTGGAGCCCAGGGATATCTCAACGATCTGTGGCAGTACCAGCCATAAGAGAGTAGAACCCAACGAGGCGAGCGGTTTGTCGATGCGCAGATACATGCGCGTCGCAAGCCGTTCGCCTCGACTTTCTTGCTGGGCATCCATCCTCACTGCGTTCATTACAGCCCGCCGGCAGCGATACGCGGGTTTAGACTTAGGACTGCCATGTCTCACGCGGACCTCATCCAACCCAGCCGTAAAGACTTCCTCGCCCTCGCGAAAAAGCACACACTCGTCCCCGTCTTCCGCACCCTGACGGCAGACCTCGAAACACCCGTCTCCGCTTTCCTACGCGCCGCATGGGAATCACCCGAGTGCTTCATCCTCGAGTCCGTCGAAAACGGCGAGCAGATTGGCCGCTACACCTTCATCGGCCTCAATCCCTACAAGCGCATCGTCGCCCGCGGCCGCTCCATCACTATCACCGAGGGCAAAAAGACCGCCCAGATCGAAGGCGATGTCTTCGCCGTCCTTCGCGAAGCCCTCAGCGGCCACTCACCCGCCCGTGTCCCCGGCCTGCCGCCCTTCACCGCTGGAGCCGTCGGCTTCCTCAGCTACGACGCCGTCCGCCTCATCGAAAAGCTCCCCGCCACCGCAGCCGACGAGCTTCACGTCCCCGACGCATGTCTGCTCTTCTTTGACGAAGTCCTCGCCTTCGACCACGTCCGCAAAGAGATTCACCTCGTCGTCACTTCCGACGTCTCGCTGACCGCACCAGCAACCGCCTACGCCGACGCAGTCAAGCGTCTGATGCGCCTGGAAAAGCGCCTCTCCCGTCCACTGCCCAAACTACCCAAGCCAAAGTCTGGCAAAACCAAACTCAAAGTCGTCCACCGCACCCGCAAAAAAGACTACATGGCGGCAGTCGAGCGCACCCGCGAGTACATCCGCGCCGGAGACGTCTTTCAGGCCGTCCTCTCCCAGCGCCTCGACGTCGAGCCCGGAGTCGACCCCTTCGCCGTCTACCGCTCTCTGCGCATCGTCAATCCGTCACCGTACCTCTACTTCCTGCGGGTAACTCCCAACGCAATTGCAAATCCCAAAACCAAAAAGATCAAGAGCGCGGAGCGTCTGGAAGTCGCCGGCTCGTCACCCGAGATGCTGGTCCGCGTTCATCAGGGCAAAGTTGAATACCGCCCCATCGCCGGCACCCGCAAGCGCAGCGCCAATGAAGCCGCCGACCAGGCCCTCGAAGCTGAAATGCTCGCCGACGCCAAGGAGCGCGCCGAACACGTCATGCTCGTCGACCTGGGCCGCAATGACGTAGGACGCGTCAGCGAATACGGCACCGTAAAGGTCGACCGCCTCATGTTCGTCGAGCGCTACAGCCATGTCATGCACATGGTCAGCACCATCGAAGGCAAGCTCAAATCCGGCCTCAGCGCCGTAGATGCGCTCCGCGCCTGCTTCCCCGCCGGCACCCTCTCCGGCGCGCCCAAAGTCCGCGCCATGGAGATCATTGAAGAACTCGAGCCCGCCCGCCGCGGCCTCTACGGCGGAGCCATCCTCTATGCCGACTTCTCCGGCAACCTCGACTCCTGCATCACCATCCGCTCCATGATCGCCCAGAACGGCCAGGGCCACATCCAGGCCGGCGCCGGCATCGTAGCCGACTCCGTCCCCGAAGCCGAATATCAGGAGTGCCTCAACAAAGCCCAGGCCGTCCTGCGCGCCATAGAACGCGCCCGCAGTCAGGAATAAGACGAACCGTTCTATAAGAACCCTGCATTCTTAATTTGCTTGCTCTGCGTTAGCTTTGTCCCAGCTGCTGCATTTGCTTATCCCTGGTGCATTTTCTTGTCTTTGCTGTTGCATTGCCTTTCTTTCTGTCATTCCCGAAGGGAATCTGCTTCTGTTTTTGGCTTTTGTTGTCATCCTGAGCAAAGCAGGGTCCCCAACGACAGGTCTTCGTCGTTGGGGTGGAGAAGCGAAGGACCCGGAGCTATCTTCCCAACCTGAAACACCCCTCCCAAATCGGCACCCAACCATCAAATCTTTACCGCAGCCCTCCCCAACTGCCCCGTTTCAGGGCAATCTAAAACCATTCAGCCAGCCAAGAGTCAGGCAGGTCGCTGGAGTCTCCGGTGCAGGATGCAGGTCCGGAGACCCACGCAACTGCGAGGAGGTTCGCCTTGTCGATTGCGGTAGGAATTTCACCATGGAACACCACGCCCGAGGCCAATGCCGGCCTCAACGGCATCACCCCGCATCTGTCACAGCCCGGCCAGCAGACCACGTCGCTGCCTTTGCTAACTGTGCGGCAGAGACCCGCCGCCCACGTCAACACAGATACGAGCACACCTTCGCTCGATCCGCTCACGCCGCTCGCGAGCACTCCTGGCGACGCCAGCGCACTCGCCACAGTATTGAGCGCTGCCTCCACCACGCTGGATAGAGTCAAGGGCGACACCACAGAAGCAGCCCCGCTTCTTCAATCGCCCGGCTTCCAGCTTCTCCTCAACGTACTCAGTAGTGATGTGCTAAGTAGTGACGTGCTCGGCAGCAGCGAAGCAGCAGCTTCCGCATCCAACACCCAACTCTCTGATCTGCTCGCGCCATCAGCAACTACCGATCTCGCAATCACCCGCGACCCCGGCAGCGTAGTCAACCCCACGCCCTATTTTCAAAAGCTGCTCGGCGAGCTCGAAAGCACTTATAAGACAGCATCCGGCTCCAGCGTAGGCACGCCGCCCTTCAATCCATCTGAACTCGATCTCTTCCTGAAATGGCTTTCGCTCAACGGCAGCGCCAGCGTAGCCGCCAGCGCCTGACGGCTTCTATCCGCCAAAGAGCTTGCGGAAGAAGTGTCCCAGTCTCGCCATAAATCCTGGCTTGCTCTCTTCCTTGGTTGGTGCCGGGGCAGCAGCCGCAACCGGAGCAGCGGCGACAGTCGGCGCAGTCTCTACGGTGGCGTAAACCTCCTGAGGCTTGTCGCCTTCATACGAAAGCTGAGCCGTAGCCTGCGCTGAAACCGTTCCCTTCTCCACCGCATTTGGCGGAGGCGTCGGCAACGGCGCCAGTCCCTCGCTCTGCGCCACCGGAAAAGGATTCGCAGCCGTAGCCGGAGTCGCAGTTGAAGAGTTAGCAGCCGTCATCGGATCAGCCACATCCGGCGGGCAGCCGCACGACTCCTTCTCCCGGTCAACCACCTCGTTCAAACTGCCATGCTGAAACATCACCCGCTGGTCTGGCTGCACGCGATACACGCCGCCATCAAAGATGCTGCTCACCGTCACATAAGGAGCATTCGGCCCGCGATTGTCTACACACGTATCGCCCTTGTCGCCCAGCCGCACATTTACTGAAGCCGTTCCCGGCCCGCTGATCACGATGCGAAAATCCGGCGTCAGAATCACATCCGAATTCTTGCCCGTCGCAAACCCGGCCTCCAGCGCCCCGCGCTCCAGCGCCAGCATCAGTCCCGGAGCTTCCCCGGCTCCAAGATTCGAAACACTGCTGTCTGCCGAAAGGCTCACGCGCGTCGAAGCGCACAGCCGCAGATTGCCGCGATGCGGAAGCGTCACCAGGGCCGGATGCTCCCCCGCCTTGATCGCCCCGCTGCTCCCGATCATCGCCTTGCCGTCGGCCACGCTCATCGCGCCGCTCAACTGAACGCCTTCCACCGGCACAATTGCCAGCGGAACATTCTGCGCCACCGCCGAGGCACACACCAGCCCGCACGCGCCCATCAGCACCAGCAAGCGGATCGGGACAGGGCGCATCTTCAACTACATCTCCATAAAGTTACGAATCATCTGCCGCCCGCCCTCAGTCAGCACGCTCTCCGGATGGAACTGCACGCCCTCCACCGGCAGCGACCGATGCCGCAGCCCCATGATGATCGACTCATCATGACCGGCCGATCTTGCTGTGATCTCCAGCTCGCCCGGAAACCCCTTCTCAGCCACAATCAGCGAGTGGTATCGCGTGCAGGTCAGCGGCGTCGGCAGCCCCGTAAATACTCCCTTGCCATCATGTTCCACCGGACTCGTCTTGCCATGCATCAGCTCCACCGCGCGCACCACCTTGCCGCCAAATGCCTCGCCAATCGCCTGATGCCCCAGGCACACGCCAAGAATCGGCGCCTTGCCCGCCATCCGCTGAATCAACGGAACCAGAATCCCCGCATCCTGAGGTGTGCACGGTCCCGGCGACAGCAGAATCCGCTCCGGCTTCATCGCCTCCACCTCATCGACGGTCAACTCGTCGTTGCGGCGCACCTCTATCTCCGCACCCAGCTCTCCCAGGTACTGCACCAGGTTGTAAGTAAACGAGTCGTAGTTATCCAGAACAAAGACCATAGCTGATTCGAGTGTACAGCCGCCGCAGGCCCATCACACAGATCAACCCCTTCATCCCAATCCCGTCACACACCCGTAGTGGCAGCAGCTACACTCAGTCATCACCACTCAAGTCTTTTACCCGATAAGGCACAGCACGATCGACATGACAATAAGCAAACGCCTCCTCCACCTCGTCTCCATCTTCCTCTTCAGTGCAATTGCCTTCGCCCAGGACAGCCCCGCCTTTCGTAACGACCTCGCCCACAGCGGAGTCTATGCAAGCGCAGGCGTACCCAAATTCCATGGCGTCAAATGGACCTTCCATACCGGTGCCGAAGTCGTCTCCTCACCGGCCATCGTCGACGGCACCGTCTATGTCGGCAGCAATGACGGCAACCTCTACGCCATCGACCAGCAGACCGGCGCTCAGAAGTGGAAGTTCGCCACCGAATCCCGCGTCGCCTCATCGCCCGCTGTCGCCAACGGACTCGTCTACTTCGGCAGCTACGACGGCAATTTCTACGCCGTCAACACCGCCACTGGAAAGCTCCAGTGGAAGTTCCGCAACGCCGGCGAACGCCGCTTTGCAGCCACGCACCTGCACGGCTCGCTCCCTCTCGGCGAAACCATGCCCGACCCCTTCGACGTCTACCTCTCCTCGCCCGCCATCTGGAACAACGCCGTCTACTTCGGCAGCGGAGACGGCAACATCTACGCGCTCGACGCTGCCACCGGCGCGCTCAAATGGAAGTTTCACACCGGAGACGTAGTCCACGCCTCGCCGGCCATCGTCGACGGCAAGCTCTACATCGGCAGTTGGGACAGCTATTTCTACGCTCTCAACGCCGCCAACGGCAAAAAGCTCTGGAGCTTCAAGACCGGCGAAGACCCCGACATCCACAACCAGGTCGGCATCCAGTCCTCGGCCACAGTCGCCAACGGCATCGTCTACTTCGGCTGCCGCGACTCGAACTTCTATGCCCTCGACGCAGCAAGCGGCAAGCAACTATGGCTCTTCAACAACAAAGGCTCATGGGTCATCACATCGCCCATCGTGCACGAAGGCAAAGTTTACTTCGCCACGTCTGACACCAAACTCCTGCACATCGTCGATGCCCAAACCGGCAAGCACATCAGCTCGTTCCAGTCCCATTGGCCTATCTTCTCTTCGCCCGCCATCGCCGGCACGACTCTCTACCTGGGCTCGCAGGATGGCAAACTAACCGCCATCGATCTGACGTCCAACCAACCCCTCTGGACATTCCAATCCGAAGGCTCCCGCCAGAATCTCGCAGCCCTCTCCAAACCCGACGGCAGCCCCAACTACGAGATAGCCTTCACCTCAAGTTTTTATGACGACATGCTCATCGGCTTCGGCAAGACGCACACCGTAGGCAACTTCATCTCGTCCCCTGTAATCTCCGGCAACACGCTCTACATAGGCAGCGCCGACGGCAACCTCTACGCCATTGAATAACTAACATCACGATAACTCGTTGAAAGAGCGAAGGACGGAGGGAGCGTGGGGCTTCAGCCCCACGAATACGCAACCCTAAAAATTGACGGCCTTATGGCCCGGAGCAATAGACTCGTAGACGCTCACTTCCCTTGCAGCACCCTCTGCAAAATCACCGCCTCATTATGCTCCTCATCCCTGGCCCCATAAACCAACGTGACCGTCCCGCGAGTCGCCTCATCCCTCAACAGAGCAAGCTGCTCCCCATGCCCCTTCAACTCCTGCGCATACCGCGCTTGAAACTCCACCCACTTCTCAGGATCATGGCCAAACCACTTGCGAAGCTCTGTACTCGGAGCAATCTCTTTCAGCCAGAGATCCACCCGGGCCTTCTCCTTCGTCAAACCACGCGGCCAAAGCCTGTCGACAAGAATGCGTTTCCCGTCCGCGTCATCCGGCTCCTCATACACCCGCTTGATCTTGATTCTCATCTCAGTACTCAACCCTGCTTCCTGCCGTCCAGGCACAGCCTCAGCCAGCCCTAAGCTACAATAGAACGAGGGCCAAACCCCGCCAAATTCAGCAATCCGCACCACTGTTAGGAGTTCTTCTTTATGGCGATTCCCGCCACACAAATGCGTCCCGGCATGGTCATCAAGCACAACGACCAGCTGCACCAGGTCTTTGCCGTCGAGCACCGCACACCCGGCAATCTTCGCGCCTTCATCCAGGCAAAGCTGCGCAACATCCGAACCAACGCCATGTTCGAGCACCGCTTCCGCTCAGGCGACGCCATCGAGCGCGTCATCGTCGACGAAGTCGACATGGAATTCCTCTACAACGACGGCGACGACTACTACTTCATGAACCCCGAAGATTACGAGCAACTCGTCCTCAAGGCCTCGACCCTTGGCGACGTCGTGGAATACCTCACGGCCAACCTCAAGATCACCGTCAGCTATTTCGATGGCAAACCCGTCAGCGTTGCCCCTCCGCAGATCGTTGAGCTCACCGTCGTCGAAACCGAGCCGGGCATCAAGTCCGCCACAGCCTCAAGCGTCACCAAGCCAGCCAAGCTCGAAACCGGCCTCGTCGTTCAGGTCCCGCCCTTCATCAATGAAGGCGAAAAGATCCGCGTAGACACCAGCGAAGGCACCTACCTCAGCCGCGCATAACACTCCCACAAGAAAACGACAGGCGGCTTCAGCAGAAGCCGCCTGCCTCGTTTAACCCGGATACCAGACCACTCTTGGATCATCCGCGTTCCGCTCGTAACTCCACGCAGCGTCCGTCAGCTTCTTCAAGTCGTACCGCGGCCTCCACCCAAGCAGAAACTTAGCCTTGGCGTTATCCAGCCACGTCGAGTGATACGGTGTCGCAATCTCCGCAGAAGGCAAGCCTCGCGACTCCTTCAGATAAGCCGCCAATTCCCCGTAGTCCACCGGCTCATCCATGCAAATATTGAACGTCTGCTGAAACGCCTTGGGATGATCAATCGCCTGCAGAATCGCGCTCACCAGATCATCCACATGAACGAAGTTGCGCTTCACCGGCTGCCCCTGCGGATCGAGCATCACCGGAATCGTCTTTGCCTGCACATACTCATCGGCCTTCTCAACACCCACCAGTTCACGCCATCGCGGCCCGCCAAAGACATCCTCTCCAAACGACAGGTGAAACCGAAAGTCATCCTTCTCCATGATCCACGGCGCCCTCAGACAACATCCGGCCAGCCCGTACTGCACGTAATACTGCTGCAGAATCACCTCATCCAAAACCTTCGATAGCGCATAGCAACCCGGGTATGGACTATGCGCCTGAGTCTCAGTCACAGGAAGCGGATGCGGATAGAAGAAGTGTCCAACGCTGTTGTCTCCGCCAATCTGAATGAACTGCTCAAAATCAGCGCTGACCCGGCAAGCCTCCAGCAGCCAGAAGATGCCCTTCACGGCCACATCCATGATCAGTTCCGGCGTCTCCTTCACCGTCGCCAGATGCAGCACATGCGTAGCGCCCTCCACGGCAGTAATCGCCAGTTGCCTGTCTTCCAGCGAACCCTTGACCACCTCCAGGCGATCTCGCGGTTCAAGCGTGCGATTGTGGCACAGTGCCCGCACCTGGAACCCATCAAATCGCGCATCCCCCAGCAAGCGATCGATAAACACCCGGCCCACCTTGCCCGTGGCCCCCGTCACCAGAATGCGCTTCGTCTCGCCCATCTCTCCCCTTCAAACCGCCGGCTTCAACAGCAGATCATGCTTCAGTAGAGGCTATCTGAATTTATTTCGCAGAGCGGCTTGACAAAGAAAGGGTTTCGTTCGAATATGATTCGTATACGAAGCATCGTATACGAATCAGGAGGCGCTCATGTTTCTCGATCTACTGTTTCTGGCTCAACCTTCCATCGGGTCTATCTCCGTCCTCGAAGCCGTCGGCATCATGTGGAAAGCGCTCGGAGCCATCTGGCTTGTCGGTCTCTTCTTCCGCCGTCCTTCGCTGGCGCAACAGTCCATCTCCTCGCGCATCTTCCAGAGCTCGCTTGCCTTTCTCGGTTTTGCTTTTCTTGGCAGCGAATGGTTCCGCTTCGGATGGCTTTCAGCCCCATTCGTCCCGCCTGCGACCCAATTGCAGTACCTCGGCTTCGCCATGACTCTCGCCGGCTGCCTGCTCGCCATCTGGGCACGCGTCAGCCTCGGCGCAAACTGGAGCGGCCGCGTCTCGCTCCAAAAGGGTCACAAACTCGTTGTGGACGGTCCCTATGCCCTCACCCGCCACCCCATCTACTCAGGCTTCCTGCTCGCCGCCACAGGCACAGCACTGGTGATCGCAGAAGCACGGGCACTGGTCGGCCTTGTCCTCATCTTTTTAAGCCTGGCCATCAAGATCAGCCTCGAAGAGCAGCTGATGCTCCGCGCCTTCCCGCAGGACTATCCCGTCTATCGCAAGCGCGTGAAAGCGCTCATCCCCGGCGTCCTTTAGTGGCCATAGGGTGTGACAATGGTCCCTGGATACTTCGATGGGTCGTTCAACAGTCCTCCAGTCTCATGATTTAAATACTTATCCAGAAAAGAGCGCGTGAACGCTTGGGTTGCACGCAGGTTATAAAGCGCCTCCTCGGTTTCCGTCTTTTTGCCATTCGCAAATAGAAGAGGGACATCGCTGAAACTTCCGTGAATCAGGCCTGCGGATTTCAACACAACATCGTAACTACCGATAGGGCAGACATTGAGTTGAGCCTCCTTCTTCTTCATATATTCGGCCTCCTGCGCAGCATCAAAGCCTTTCGGTTGGCCGGAATGATCAATTTCGAGAAGGAGAACAGGCTGGGTAAATCCTTTTCCGTATTCTGGAAATGCAGCGACGGGAGGCAGTGCTCCATCGAGGCTTACACACGCTTTGAAACGCTGATCCATCTGACATGCAAGCGTTGCAAATGCCCCTCCGGAAGAGTGCCCCATAGCCGCTACCCGGTTAACGTCGAGTCTTCCGCTGAGCGCAAAATCATGCGAATTTTGACCATTCATTTCTGTCATCTTACTCAGCACGAATACAACGTCACGAGCGCCCTCGGTGATCGTAAGTCCGGCGGATGCCTGCATCCGCTGAAATCGTTGCTCCGGCGTGAGGCCCGCGGGGTCGGCTTCTTGATGAGGGGTGACAACCCTGCCATCGGGAAATACAACGGCCATTGCCGTGTACGTGTGTTCAATCGATGCCACGACATATCCGTGGCTGACGAGATCCTCAATCAATGATGTGTATGCAAAGCCTATGCTTCCCAGGCCATGCGAAAAAACCACGACAGGAAAGTGTTTGGGCGACTTTGCGACCGGCGCATTTTCGACCGCATGAGAAACTAGGTCTCCTGAAACAATCAGTCGCCAACCGTCTCCAAACTCATCCCCCACGCGGCGCTGAACCTCAGGGTCTGCATCCATCTGCTTTGCACCGGGGAGGTACAGCCCTGTTCTCCTTGTATCTGTTCGCGGCGTTGGGTACCAGAGATACACCATTAAATCGCGGTGTGCGTCATGATTAGCAGAATAGGTGTCAGGACGAGAAGGATCGATCCATTCGTAGCCAACTCGACCGATCCCAAATGGGCCGGATGGCACAGGTAATGCGGGGGCTGTCGCTTTCAGACCACCTGACTGAAGGTCGGTAGGAGTGCGATTCTCCTTATCCTTTTGCCCATAGATATTCGTCAGCGTTCCAATGAGAAGAACGATGATCATCAGATTGCGACCTGTCACACATGACCTCCCAAAGAAAGACGCGAGCAAAACGGCATCTTACGCCTATCGAAATCGACGAGGTGTTCAACAGGGTCCATTCTGTTACGTTGTCATGGATGAAGAATCCCAAGGCGCAGCGCAAACCCGATCTGGGCCCCGCTGCCGAAGCAATAGCCCGCGACCTGGGCACAATCCGCAAACTCCTGCGCCAGCCTCTGGAGACAGCGGTCGCCAGCGGCAACCTCACCGGCCCGCAACGCGCCGTCATGCAGATCGTCGTTCGTGCAGAAGGCATCGGCCTTAAAGACTTGAGCGCCCAGGTCGGCCTCGCCCAGTCCACCGTCTCCGGCATAGTCGATCGCTTGGCCAGGCGCGGCCTCATTGAGCGCCGTGCCGACCCAGCCGACGGCCGCGCCAGCCGCATTCATCCCACCGCGCCGGTCGTTGAATTCCTCAAGGAGCAATTACCGCATCTCGTCCAGGACCCACTCCAGCACGCGCTCGCCAAGGCCTCCGCAGCTGAAGTCACGGCAATTCAGCAGGCTCTCGCACGACTACTGTCACTCTTACAGCAGCCGTAAGCACGCGCAGAAATTCCCTGTTTTCTCCCGGGTTAAGTCCGGAGCGAATTAATAGTGGCTGGGTCGCGTAATCGGCAAGGGGGCATCCTTACCGCGCACTTCCGGGCTGGCATGAAACTCTTCGTCCAGCTCAGAATCGGTCTCCTCCGGCTCCAATCCTCCCAGGCCGGTTTCGCCGTCGAGATCTTCAAGTTCATGGTCAGGCATACGATCCTCCAGAACTGGCCTCCTTGAGGCCGTTGGAAGTTGCACGGGGCCGCAGCGCCCCCTGCATGGCGCGACAGGATCATAGAGAAGCACTCAGAAAGAGTCAACGCGGTTCCTCGGCCGTTGCAGCCAGCCGCTCAATCTGAGAGACTGGCCACGGCCTGACAAACTCCCTCGGCAGGTAGGTTCGCGTGGCGGCTGAAAGTGCAACCCCAACTTTGCTCTCCTCCATCGCGGCCATCCTTCAGGCCGTAGCGTGGCCGCTCGTCGCCCTCGTCTTCTTTGTGCTCTATCGCAGGCGCATCTCTTCCCTGCTCGACATCTTCGGCGAAAAGCTCTCTGAGGCTACGCGCTTCAAAGCCTGGCAGCTTGAGCTCGACAGCACCACAGAAGACATCAAGCAGGTAGTCGAAAAAGCCAGCAACACAGCCGACCCGGATCACACCCTCGGCATTGTCTCCCGGTCCCAAATCGCTGCCGCTGAAGAGGTTCGCGACCGTATCCACAACTCTCCCATCCCCGACGCCCGCGCCCTACCCGCCGTGCGCGAACAACTCTATGCCCTCATTCAGGAGTACGACGACGCGCGCCGCAATCTGCAGCCCGGCTTCGTTCGTACCAAGAAGATGACAGGAATTGTTGCTGGCATGCGAGCGCTCTCACTTGCAGCCCTGTCGCTCCTGGCCCAGCTCACCGGCGAAAAATCCACCGGCGCCCGCCTCGCGGCGATCTGCATGCTGCAGATCTCGCCCGATCCTGACTACTTCGACTGGCTTATTGAGCGGCTCAAACACGAAGATCAGGCTTTCGTTCTCTGCCAGGCCGCTGTTGCCATCCTCGAACTGGTGCAGAGCGGCAAGCTCAAAGACAAAGTGAAGGCAAACAAGGCTATCAGCGAGGCCATCCAGCACATCTCCGGTTATAACGGCCATCCCGACCAGAACACGCTCGAAATCCTCCAGTCTGCTTTGGCAAAATTAGGATGAACGCTATAAGGGAGAGCATGGTCCTGCATTTTCTAATCAAAGGGCGTGTCCAGGGTGTCGGATTCCGCTGGTTCGTCCATCGCGAAGCCAGCGAGCTCGACCTCAAAGGCTGGGTGCGCAACACCGAAGACGGCCACGTCGAAGTTGTCGCAGCCGGCGATCCCGAAGGCCTCGCCGAACTGCGCACATCTCTCAACAAAGGCCCGCGAGGCAGCCGCGTCGACTCCGTCATCGAACACGAACTCGCCGAGAGCGAAGGCGAAGCACTAAGCTCCTTCAAAATCGAAGGTGCCTGGTAGGCCACCTTCCAACGCCTCACCCCATATAATCGAGACAGGCCGGCGAAGCCAAATCTTTCATCGATTACGCAATTCTCAGGAGTATCGCGACCCATGCCTGAAACCCAGAACGTAGTGGCGCTCAAGGCGCTGGTGCGCACCGTACCGGACTTCCCCAAGCCGGGCATTCTCTTCTACGACATCACCACGCTGCTCAAAGACCGTACCGGCTTTGCCATGCTCATCGACGAGCTCGCCGCGCACTACCTTGAACGCAAGATCGACCTCGTCCTCGGCATCGAGGCTCGCGGATTCATCTTCGGCCCAGCGCTCGCCTACCGCCTCAATGCTGGCTTCGTCCCCGTGCGCAAGCCGCGTAAGCTACCCGCCCCCGTTGCCCGCGTTACCTACGACCTCGAGTACGGCTCCGACACCCTCGAGATCCATCGCGATGCCATCGCACCCGGCCAGCGCGTCCTCCTCGTTGACGACCTGCTAGCCACCGGTGGCACCATGGAAGCCACCCTCAAGCTCGTCAAAGAGCTAGGCGGAGAAGTCGTCGGCCTCGGCTTCGCAGTCGAACTCGACTTCCTCCGCGGCCGCCAACGCTTTCCCGAGCAGGATGTCTTCAGCCTTCTGCACTACGACGAGTAAGCTCCGTAACCATCAGACGGTCGGTGGGCTTCAAATACCCCTTCCGCCGGAACCAATCCTCCATCGCATCCTGCAGCCGCTCCAGCGGCACCCGATGCCCCGCCTCCAACAACCCGTCCCCCACCGGCAGCGTGTCATCAAACACCGCATAGTTGGTAAAGTTCCGCATCGCAAAATTGTCGATCCAGTGAATCGGGCACGGCGACTCCATCCCGTCCGCATCCATCCGAATAATCGACAACCGTCGCACAAACATCGCTTTTACTCTACCGCATCGGAATTACCAAAACCGGCCCGCGGGTCAACCCCACCCCACAGAACCGCGTCTTACTGGTGAGCAGCGTAGCTGGCGCCGGCACGTTGCCCTCCCAAGAAAGGCCCCCAAGGGGAGCAAGGAGTTCCATTTCATGAATTCACTACGATTCCGCAGGTTCGCGGTGGCGACCGCCATGCTTGCGCTATGTTCGGCTGCAGGCTTCGCCCAAGCACCTGACAATCAGCAACCGCCCCCGCCCGGCCAGATGGCAGGCCGTCCCGGCGGCCCCGAACGTGAACTGCAAGCTCTCACGCAGGTCCTTACCCTCACCCCCGAACAGCAAACCGGCGTCAAAGCGATCCTGCAGGAGCGCGCCAGCCAGATGCGGGCTCTTCGCGCCAAGTCGCAGGGTGAGACAACTCCAACACCCGATGCGCGACAGGCCAATATGACCCAGGCCAAGCAGATCGCGGAGGAAAGCAACACCAGGATCTCCGCCCTGCTGGACGATAACCAGAAGAAGCTCTTCGCCGAGTGGACAGCCAAGCGGCAGGCCCAGATGGAGCGGCGCCGCGAACGTAACGGCGGAGCACCGCCACCGGACGGTCAGGCTCCTCCGCCACAGCCCAACAACTAACCTGCCTCAACCGCGGGCCATTGCAAAGCATTGCCGTGGCCCGTCACTGCTTTACCGTCACCGTCTTGCCCGTCTCCGTCTCCACGGTGAACCGCTTATAGTCGTAATTCCGCTCCACAATATGCTGCCGTACGCCCTTCAACAGCAGCACGCGCGCCGCAATATGCCCTTCCGCGCCAGTCGGAAACCAGATCTCCCCATTCACCTGCGCTTGGTCAAAGTAGAAACTCGACCCCTTCTGCACATTCGCCAGCAATCCGCCCCCGACATGAAAGTTATCCGTAAAATGCGCCTCCATCCGCGCCACCTGGTGGTCGCGCTCATCTACCCACAGCGTTCCGGCAATCTTCTTTGAAGCATCCTCTGCCAGCCCATGCGTCTTCGCATCGCGCCGCCCGGCAAAGTCGAAAATAATCGTGCTGCGGCCGCGAAATATCTCCCGCCGCGGGTTGGAAGCCTGCATGATATCCAGCAGCTGCGTAATCGATACCGAAGTATCCGGACCCTCCAGCGGCTTGCCCGGCGGAACCTTCTGCGCCTTTTCCACCAGCTTGTTGACCCGCTCCTGCTCCTTCTGCTGGTCGTGATCGCTAAGTGACTTGCCGTCCTTCTTCACCGTGCGCTCAATGCGGTGTGTGTTCACATAGAACACCTCGGAGTCTTCCATCTCCGTCTTTGTCACTTTTCCGTTCGAGTCAATATCCTGTGTCGTTGTCGATGAGCTATAGGTGTAGTTCTCGCGCACCTTCTCCAGCTTCTTCTGGTGATCCATCACATCGATCATCAACTGGCGAACATCCGGTACCGGCGCAGCTGCCACCGGCTCCGAATGCGCCTGCGCCTTCACCGGCAAAGCCACCCACGCTCCAAACAGGACCAAGCCGCAAAGCCACAAAGACGGGTGCCCCATCCTTCGCGCAGCTTCACCGCGCGAAGGATGGGCTGGCACACCATCCAGGCAGCCTGCTTTCTCCCACGTCATCCTCGTTGGACGCGCCTTTCTCAGTGAACGCCTCAAATTAAACAGGTAGCATTGCAAATGCAGGTTACGTCAATCCAACGGAGGCAACCAATGTTTCGATTGCTGGCCAACTGGCTCCTTAGCGCTCTGGCCCTGCTGATTGTTTCGCGCCTGGTCTCAGGCTTCCAGATAGATTCGTTCGGCACAGCACTGATCGCCGCGCTTGTCTTCGGTCTTCTCAACGCAACCCTCGGGCTGCTTTTGAAACTCGTAACCCTGCCATTGACCATCCTCACCGTTGGCATCTTCCTGCTCGTAGTGAACGCCATCGTACTCGAGCTGGCCTCGAATTTCGTGCCCGGCTTCCACATACGAAACTTCGGCGCTGCCTTCTGGGGAGCACTCGTGCTGGCACTGATTCAGATGCTCTTCCGCTTCCTGCTAAACAGCCCCAGCGAAGCCTGATCAGCTGCTACCAACGAAAACAGTTGTCATCCTGAGCGAGCAAAGCGAGTCGAAGGACCCGCGGTTAACTGCCTCAATCAAGCAAGAAAATGGGTGCCCCATCCTTTTCACACACTCCGTGAAAAGGGTGGGCCTGCACAACCCTCACCCAAACAATAACGCTCGGAGCCTCGATGGCTCCGAGCGTTTGTCTCTGCAGCAAATAACTCAGCTAAGGCTTCGCCGAAGTAACCGCCCCACCCTGCGCCGTCGGCGTACTCGAATGTGCCTTAACCGCCCGCTTCGCGCTAGGCTTCTTCTTCGGCACGGGCGGCACCTGGATAGGCGTCAAACTCGCCGGATGCCGCTCGGCCCCCGCCGTCCCAAAACCCGCCCCCGGCGGCACAGGCACTGGCTGCGCAACCGGTGTACTCCTGCTCCCGGCCTGCGGCCCCGCCATCTTCGGATGACGCACCGTCCACAACGAAGCCGCCATCGCCACTACGAGCACAGCCGCCCCGGCAAACTGCAGCTTATGCGCTGGCAGCCACAGCCCCCAGATTCCCCGCTGTGGCAAAGTTCTCATCTCCCCGTTTCTCATCTCCCCGTTCAGGCGAAAATGAACGCGGCTCTCAAGGCCGTCCGGCGGCGGCGTCTGAGCCACCAGCCGAAGCGTCTCTTCCGCTTCCCCCTCCTGAACCGAAAATCTCTCTTCACTCATCGCAAACTCCTCGAGTGGCTGAGCAGCGTAGACAGCAGATTCCGCGCTCGGAACAGCCTTGACCGCACCGTCGACTCCGTCGTCCCCAGCACCTGCGCAATCTCGACGCTCGACAGCTCCTCAAACGCGGAAAGAATCAGCACCCGCTGCTCCTTCTCCGGCAATTGCTGCACCGCGCGCAGCACCTGCTCATGACGCTGCGCAGAAACCGCCCGCTCCTCGGCCGTCAGCCCTGAAGCCGGCAGCATCCGAGCCAGATCGGCAATGTCATCTGTCTCCGGCCGGGTCTTGGCGCGCCGCTTGCGGTCCAGCACCACATTCCACACAATCCTCACCAGCCACACCCGCGGATCGCGTATCTCATCCAGAGAATTCCGGTGCCGCAGCACCCGCAGATAGGCCTCCTGCACCGCATCTTCCGCATCCGCAGTATTGCGCAGCACCGAATACGCCACCCGATACAGCGTGCCTGCATATTCGTCCACAAGCGCTGAAATTGCCGCTTCGACACTATGCGCAGATCGGGCGTTGCCCTCATCCGTGCCTGGCCCGTAACTTCGCTCCTTGGGTTCCATCGCGGACGTAGCCGGTATCTCCATCCAACCTGCGATTGCTGTAGAACAGCTGCTCATAGCCTACCGGACGCAGCACCACCCTGCTTCGCTCATTGCCGGTCCGGTTCCAAATGAAAAAGCCTGCGTAAGCGCAGGCCAATTCGGAACACACCTCTCGCAAAATCTACTATTTGGCCGTCAGCTTGCTCGACGCTATCTGGCCAGCCGAACCCGTCTTGTCCGCATCCTTGACCTTGGCCCAGATCTGCTTCGCCTGATCCTGCTTGCCCGCCGAGGCATACAAATCCGCCAGCGCCAGCTGCGAAGTAAACGCCGGCACCGCATCCGTCGGCTTGGCAATCAGCGCGTTGTAGAGCTCAATCGCTTGCCCGTCGCGGCTCGTCTGATGATAGAAGCCCGCCAGCGCAAACTTCGCCAGGCTCGACAGGTTGCCATTCCACGAGCCAGCCGCGGCCTTCAGCTCAGTCTCTGCAGACGCCGTCTGCCCCATCTCCTGGTAAGTCAGCCCGGCAAAATAATGCGCCTTGCCGCCCTCAGGCAGCCATCCGTACTGGTTCGCCACCTGCACAAACTGCGCATTGGCTGCCTTCGCCCGCTCAGCCGCCGACGTATACACGCCCTTCTGCGCGGGCATTCCCGGCTGGGCCAGCGCCGTGCTGTAGACATCCAGTGCCGCACCCAGCGCAGCCTCAGCCGCGTTCGAACGCTGGTTGTAGAAAACCACTCCACCAAGGATCACAGCCAACACCGCCACAACAATGATGGTGAGCCGAATTACCGAAGAACGATGCGTTCCCACCCAACTGGCGCTGGATTGGGTGGCTTGTACGAACTTGTCTTGTTTTAGCGCGTGACGCGTTTGAGAATCCACGAGAGTCCTTAATCAATTTTCCGAGGAGAATCTTGCAGGCGAGCACACAGCGGGTGTGATGCAGGCACAGCCAGTACAACCCTACCAGTCTAGCAGGGGCCAACCAGCAGCGTCTATTTGCGATGAACCGAGCGGTCTCTCGGTTTCGCCGTCATCCCGACCGGCTTTATGGCTTCCACGCTATCCATTCCTCGTCATTTCCACCGCGGAACCTGTGGCATTGAAAGTTGGCACGGCACTGTAATGAATACTCACACGCTCGTTTCTCACGGCCTGATGCAATTTTGAATGGCGGCCGACTGAAGACTGAGCGGCCATCCACGATTTACCGCCGCAGTTCGTTTCCGAGCCGTAGATAGAGCGAGCCGGTGAAAGGTCCAAGGGCAATCCATCGGATGTGTCCGGATGGATCGAGCACCATAACGCATGCAGAACTGTCCCCTCTCGTGTGCAGTTTCTGTTGCCATGACGCCTGTTGATGAAAGACGAGCAAAGTACGATCCAGCATGGCTGGTGGCATTCCATTCCGGATTCCCGAGATGGCCATTGATCGAAATATACTGGGGACCGACTCTAGGAAGATCACACTATAGATGGGCAGTTGCGGATCATCCTTCGAAAGATGCTCCGCCCAATTCTGGGCATCGTGGCCTGCGTTCCGGCTGAAGGAGAAGATCACCACTGCGGTGTGCCCAGCAGCTGCTTCCGGCAAGTTCAACGACCTGCCCGACACTGTCTCGCCAGTAAGCAGCGGAAGGATGCTATCCGGCTTTAGTTGTGATGTCTCCTGTGGAGCCGGCACCGATGGGACCGAGGCTTGGGACACAGTGACACCTGACCAGAGACACACAGCGGCAAGCAACACCTGCACCGTAGCTTTGTTCATTGCGTCATCTTCTCGTCTCTGGCGCAGATTCCAAGGCAATGCGGCACTAAGCCTGTCCGCGCGTGGGGCTGCTAAGACGCCTTCTGTAGATTCTTGGAAAGGTCTTGGACCACCATCCAAAACACGAGCAATCCACTCACAGTGATAAGTGCCGCACGGATCCAGTGCGTACTCATTGTTCGCAGGTACATCGCATCGAGGCCCCCATCCGGCAGCCTGGCAAAGTAGGTCTGCGCCTGCCAGCGGCCCCAGAACACCGCGGTAAGGACATAGATCAGGACCTGAATACCAACGTTCATCCAGACAACTGCAGCGCTGACGCCGGCTGGTCTCCACCAGATCAGCCCGAAGGCGCCAAAGAATGCGATCGCCGCCACCGGGAACACGACAGGTTTGATCATCGCCCACCAGGCGTTGTGATAAGCACTAAAGTCGTTCGGAGCGACGTACGGCCATAACCGCCAGCCAAACTGCGTCATCCAGATGTTGCCAACACCGTAAAACGTTGCGGCAAATGTCGTCAGCAGTATCCACTGCGCTCTGTTCATTAGCTTTGCCTCGTTGTTTTGCGCTTTGCCTCTTTCCTGGCTTTCGGCATCTCCGCCTCGTTGGCCTCTGCATCGAGATAGAGCCGACCAGGCCCTGTGAGGTCCGTCACTAGTGCGCTTAGCAGCGTAATAAGTTCCGCGCGCTGCAATGCCGGCATCTTTTGAAGACCCCTTACCAAAGAGCTGGCTGCGTCCATCCGTGGTGTATTTGCGAACAACACCGCACCTTTCTCCTCCAGAACCAGTGGCTCTTTGCGGCGATCTTTCGGATCCTTTCCTCTCCGGACAAGCTTCTTTTCAGTCATGCCGTCAATGACGTAGACCAGCGTGGACGGCGCAATCCCCATTAAGCGACTTATCTCGGCCATGGACGTGACGCCGTGCGACAGATGGCGGAGCACTCCATGCTCAATCGCAGTGATCCCGGAACCGTGCTCCTTCAGATGTATTTCAAGGTCAACCCGGGCGGTCTTTGTGATGACAGAGCATAGAGCTCTGATCTGTTCCGCGAGGACAACGGTTTCACTCAGCTTAAGATGTCCAGTGATTGCGCTCTTCATTATTCAATATGAATCGTTCAAAATGAATAATATTTAACTAATGCCGAGTTCGTCAAGCGGCGCTGACTGCAGCCGTTTTTGGGGGCTTTCTTCCAGTGCTTGCACCGATGCGATATTTGACTGGCCCGACATCTCTTCCTTCCGCTTCCGACGTTACTTTGCCGGCAGGTGTGGTCAGATTTGGGCGGCGCACCTGTGGCAGCACACACCCAAATCTTCCATCCCTGTAGGACGAGGCTTCAGCCTAGCCATCTTACTCACCTATCAGCCAGCCAACCTGGAGCCTCAATCGGCCCGAGCCTTAACTCGCCGGATCCTTCTGTCGCGTAGCCTTTACCGCTGAGAGAATCCCGATACCTGTCAGCACCACTCCGCCCGCCACAATCCAGTGCATAGGCACGTGCATTAAATGCGCTGCATAAATCAGCCCACAAATCACAATGACAAATCCGCCAATATACAGTCCGAACGACATACGCTTTCTCCCGCGCACTCTAAGGTACGCATCGAAAAAGCATCGCACCGCCAGCCATACTTGTCTGAGCGATATTGCACCGTGACCTGACTCAGGTTCGAACTCCGGAAGCCTCCGGAGCAATCAGATCCTTATCTTCCAGATGCAACAGATCCTGCAGATACTCCCGCAGCGCCATCAGCACAAACGCCGTCTCCGCAAAGATAAATATCCCCAGGTAATACATCGTCAGCGGCAGCGCATCCGGAATCTCCATCAAATCCGCCTTGCTCAAAATCTCCGCTGAAGGAACCGCGACCCCTCGCGCGCTCCACGTCTCCAGCGAGTGCTGCAGCGTCAGGTGATATCCCGCAATACACCCCACGCAAAGCACAATAGCCAGCGCCGGCAGCACCGCGATCGACCCACGCAATTTCCCCGTGTAGAAGATTCTCCTGCCCAGCCCATGCCGTATCGAAAACACAAACGCCACCAGCAGAAAGCAGAACAGCGATGAATAGACACTCAGATATCCACGCTGCGCCGCATACGTTGGTATCAGCTTCAACGACGCCACGGGAATGGGCACCGCAGCCGCCACAATCGCGCTCACACTCATATAGCTCTTGAAAAATCGCGCAAATCCCGCGATCCGCAGGCTCTTGCCCTCTGCCATCGCTTCCCCGCTCATTGCACTGGTATCTCGACTTCCTTCGTCGCCTCGGAACCCACCACTATCGTCACCGGCGGCGCAGCCTTGCCCAGTGTCGGCGCCCCAGTCTTCTCCACGCGAATCGCATACATCCCCGGCGGCAGCTCCGCAGTCGCCGGACTCGTCAGCGTCTGAAAAGGAATCTCCTTACCCTGCAGCAGGCTAGACCCCACCCATTTATAAAAAACCTGCCATCCATGACTCGGTGCGCCCGCCAGCAGCGTCTTCACATGCACAGGCACCATCCGGCCCATGCCAAACTTTCTGCAGTCGGCTGTCTTGATCTCGATGTCCTTGGCAATCACGCTGTAGATAGCGTCTTTCGCAGCCGGGTCGGTAAGCTTGGCAGCAATGTTGCACGCCTGGATGTCCTGATCCATCGAAGCAAGATAAGCCGCCGGAGGAGGCGGCATCTCGCCTCCGATGGGCTTCCAGTTCCACAGCAGCCCATTCCGGAGCTTATTCAGCTCAGCGCCGTACTTCTCAGGCAGACAACTTTGCAAAGCATTCAGCCTGGGGCCTGCACGCTCCGGCTGGCTCAGCGCAGGATGCGCCAAAGCAGCCAGAATCAAAATGAGCAGAAATAAAACCCCGAATGTCGTACGCTGCGGAACCGTTTCGTGTCGCATCTATCTCTCCCGATGCCAACCACCGCTCCAGAGTCGGGATAATCATATATCGACACAACCACAACGGCTTTTTGCTTTTGAAGTTGCCTCCGCTTTTCTTGTTGCCTCTGCTTTTGTCGTTGCTTTTGCTTTTCTTGTTGTCATTCCCAAAGGGAATCTACTGTTGCCTTTGTTGCTGTTGTCTTTGCTGTTGAAGTTGCCTTTGTTTTTCTTTCTGTCATTCCCAAAGGGAATCTGCTTCTGTCTTTGCTGTTGCTTTTGCTTTTGTCGTCCTCCTGAGGCAAAGCCGAAGGACCCGGGCTTTACCGAGCCTCACCCATGCAGGAAAATTGGGTGCCCCACCCTCGCCACGTTTTTGTTTTGTGGCTAGGGTGGGAAAACACGATTCCCACCCTCAATCCGAACAGGCACAACCACCCCTATTTCTTCTGCTGCGCCATCTTCGCCTTCGATCTCACCTCAACATCCTTCGCGATCTGGTCAATCGTAAAGCTGGCGGGTATCTGGCTCGGCGGATAGTCCACGAATGTCTCCAGGAACGCCGCCGCGTGGCTGACTCCGTAGGGCAGGAGGTACGCATTTTTGGTCTCCCAGTCGAAATACTGGTCCGAGACCACGTCGGCCCGCTCGTATGGGTCCATCCGCAGGTTATAGACCTTTCCCACCCGCAAGCACGTCAGCGGATTACTCCACACGGCAAATCCGCCCGGCGCGCGCTGCTCGCACCACACGTACTTCCAGTCGTCCACACGCGATGCCACCAGCTCGCCATCATCGTCGAAGTAGTGGAACTCATGTCGTGCGCTGTGTGCTTGTTGTCCCGTCAGGTAGGCAAGCTGGTTGTATCCATCGAGATGAACCTTGAAGGTCTTGCCTCCAACGCTCGTTCCCTTCAGCAGTCTTTCCTTGACGTCGGTATCCCCGGCCGCTGCCAGCAGAGTCGGAAACCAGTCCATTCCTGAGAACATCTCCGTCGAGACGGAGCCAGCCTTAATGTGCCCGGGCCAACGCGCTAGCGCCGGAACCCTGAACGCCCCCTCCCAGTTCGAGTCCTTTTCACTGCGGAATGGCGTCGTCGCCGCATCGGGCCAAGTGAACTGGTTCGGCCCGTTATCCGTTGTATAGACCACGATGGTATTGTCTGCGATCTTCAATTGGTCGAGCGTATCCAGCAGCTTGCCCACATCCTTGTCATGCTGCACCATGCCGTCGGCGTACTCGTTGCCCGGCATGCCGCTCTGGCCGCGCTCTGCGTCCGTGACGTGGGTGAACACGTGCATATGCGTGAAGCACATCCACACAAAGAAAGGGGTGTTCGCCGAAGCCTGCTTCTTGATGAACCCCTCGGCCGCATTTTCAAAATCCTCGTCCGCCGTCTCCATGCGCTTGGCCGTAAGAGGTCCGGTGTCCTCGATCTTGCCATCCGCATAGCTGTGGATCACTCCGCGTGGCGCATAGACCTTCACGAAGTTCGGGTCTGCCTGGTTCACTGAGTTCCAGTACGGCCGCTCCGGCTCCTCTTCCGCGTTCAGGTGGTAAAGGTTGCCATAGAACTCATCGAAGCCGTGGTTGGTCGGCAGAAACTCATCCCGGTCTCCCAGATGATTTTTTCCGAACTGCCCCGTTGCGTAACCAAGAGGCTTTAACACCTGCGCAATCGTAACGTCTCTGGGCTGAAGTCCTGCCGGCGCGCCCGGAATTCCTACCTTCGACAATCCCGTCCGCTTCGCCGACTGCCCGGTGATAAACGTCGACCGCCCGGCTGTACAACTATTCTCCGCATAGTAATCCGTAAACTTCATGCCTTCCGTTGCGATGCGGTCAATGTTCGGCGTCTTGTAGCCCACCACTCCAAGCCCGTAGGCGCTGACATTCGTCTGTCCGATGTCATCTCCGAAGATCACGAGGATGTTCGGCTTCCCGCCTGCTGCACTTGCACCGTGCACCGCCAGAAAACATCCGGCGCCACACAGAACAATTGCTCTCCATAGCCTTCTCTGCGACTTTCCCATCACATCGCTCCTTTCTACGAGAACAACCCGCAACTTTCCCTACCGCAAAGCAAGCAAAAGCTACCAGTGAAAAAGGAAATAGGCACCTGTCCGAGTTAACAGGCACCCCAGATGAGTCCAGATAAGTTATCCCTTGAAGTCATTCAACGGGCGACGGCAGCGTCTGAAATACCTACTCGCACCGCAGCGCCTCCACAGGCTCAATCCAGGCCGCGCGCCACCCGGAATTGTTTGAGCGATATTGAACCGGCCGCTAGACTCTGGTGCGTGGCCCCAAGCTCACGCTTAGTTCACCTTTTCGATGTTGTTCAGAATCCAGCTTCCGTCAACTGCCGCCTTCTGTGGCCCATAGATGCGGAACATCACGAAATATGGCTTACCTTCACGTGTAAAGACTGTATTCGACTCTTCCCCAGACGGAGGTTTAGCAGCGAAGTAAACATCCACCGTCCCATCGGCATTCTTCTTTAAGTTTTCTTTGTATGAGTCCAGGCCAACGACAGGCGATTCGCGAAAGAAAGCACCAGTCGTGGCGTCGTATACATCCACCGCCCAGAATTGGCTGGTCGGAACATTGGCGGGCACACGCAGGTGATAAGTGTTACTGCCGTTCAGGCGTTCATGCTTGTCCGTCTCATAGGTCTTGATGTAGAGCTGCGGCGGCGGCGGAACAACAGGACCGAACATGGCGAACCAGGCGTACGAGCGAACGTCAACTCGAAGATCCTTTCCCGGTTCGAGAAAGGTTACCCTGGTCCCTTCGGCGAGGGGGATTTCCAAGAGAAAGCGCCATGTCCTGCCTTGTATTGGCCATATCGGAGTGCCATTGGTGGCGTAGCCCTCCATCATCCACTGATGGGCCTCGTCGACGGCGCGTTCAAGCGTCTGTTTCGTCGTAGCATCAGGATCGAACATCAGCCCTTTGCCGATATTCAGGGAGTAGAGCTGGCCCATGACGGCGAGGTCGCGGTCCTGCACGTTCTCTTCGGAAACCATTCGCGCTAGCGAATTGTAGAAGCTCGCATCGTAGACCGGAACGGCCTCGAAGGGCTTGCTCGCTACGTCGATAAATTGGATAGGAGTTGATGATTTCGCGCTCGCAAGTGGATAGACCTTGAGGGTGTGCAGGTAGGCGATGCCCTTCTTTACATCTTCGGCTCCCTGCGTCTTGATGATGATTCGGAGCAGGCTATAGGCGTTGAAGGTGGAGGACTGGACGGGAACGTAACCCGCAGGTGGCTTGTCTTTGTAGCCGGGCGGCAGCAGCACATATTTCGCACCCTTGCCTTTATCATCGCCCGTGTTTCCCACGTTGATCAGGGGCTCGTTCCAGGCGGTAATAAGTGTTCCGTAAAGTGCTTGCTCTGTTGCGGCCGGAATGTCGACAACTATGGGTCCGTCCTTCAGGTTGAGGAAGAACATGACATAGCTCGTGGAATGGTTCGGCGTCGTAGTCTGGTTCATCCAGGTATTGGGATTGGACCAAAAGATGACGTCGTTGTATTTCGCACCGGCTCGGAAGTATGCCTGTCGCATGGCATCGACGTTCACCAGAGGCATGCCCCAGATGGCAGCTTCGACAGCGCGGCGTTCAACAGTACGTTGAATTAACTCTCCTGCAGAGAAATTCTGGCCAATTGCCATTTTGCTTTGTTCCTTCTCTTCGGTCTTACAGCCGCAGGTTAATACAAGAGCAACCAGCACGACGAAAGACGCTGACTTGAACATGGTTTCACCCTCAAGTCAACCTAGCAATTGAGTACCAGTCAGTCATCTGTACTAACTAACAGTCAATCGAGCATCCTCTCGTCCCCGGCACCAGCCTGCTACTCGCAGCGCAGCGCCTCCATAGGCTCAATCCGGGCCGCCCGCCGCGCCGGAATCGCGCAGGCTACCGCGGCCACCACCGCCAGAAGCGCCGTCACGCCCACCAGCATCAACGGATCACGCGAACTGCCCTCAGCCCAATGCGCCACCACGCGATTCAACGCAAGCGCCAGCACAAGTCCACCACCCACGCCCCCGGCCACGCTCGCAATCGTCGCGCGAAAGACAATCTTCAACACATGCGTACGCTGCGCCCCCAGCGCCATGCGAATGCCAAACTCGTTCGTCCGCTGCGCCACCGAATACGCTACGACGCTGTACAGCCCTACTGCGGCCAGCGCCAGCGACAGGACTGCAAAGCTCCCAAAGAGCCATGAGATCAACTGCCCCTGCGCCCATTCCGGTTCATTCATGATCCAGTGTTCCAGGTCGCGCACATTGCCGATTACCTGCTGATCCGCGTCCACCAGGCTCACCTGCTTGCGCACCGCACTCAGCAGCGTCAGCGGAGGCACATCCGCCCGCACCAGCAGCTGCGTATACATACCCATGAAGAGCGAATTCGGAACGAACATCTCCGGCGTAACCGGCTTGTTCAGTCCATCATCCAGCTTGTCCTCAATCACGCCCACAATCCGCAGCCATCCCGTCGTGTTCGGAGAGGTCAGATTATAAGGCGCCCCATCCTTCACATCGGGCAATTTGATCGAGTGCCCAATCGCATCGCCCGCCGGAAAATACCGCCGCGCCAGCGTCTGGTTGATCACCGCCACCGGAGCCGCATTGTGATTCTCCGTCGCATCCCAAACGCGCCCCGCCGCCATCGGAATCTTCAGGATCGGAAAGTACCCCTCACTCACATAGTTGATCCCGATAATCTGTTCCTGGCTCGCAGGCTTGCCCAGTATCTCGATATGCGTATTAAACCCATTCGAGGGCGGAGTAGCATTCATCGAAATCGCTGCCATCCGCACGCCCGGCGTATCAGCCACCTTCGCTCTCAACTGCTCAACGAAATTCGCCCGCGTAGCCCACGTCTTATACGTGCCGTCATGCACTGGAATCCCCACCGACATCACGTTGTGCGGGTCATATCCCAGCGGCACCTTGGACATCTTCACAAAGCCCTCCAGCGCCGCGCCCGCGCCCGCCAGCATCAGCAGCGTCAGAGCAATCTGCCCCGCTATCAACGCACCCAGTGTCCTTCGCCCGCGCACGCTCCCCGCCACCTTGCGCGAACCAGACTGCATCATCTGGTTCACCTCTGGCCGCGAAAGCTGCATAGCCGGCCACAGTCCAAACAGAATCCCAGTCACCATCGCCACGCCCACGCTGAAACACAGCACCGGCACGTTGATATGAATCGCAGCCTCATGCGGAAACGAGTACTCCGGCAGCGAAGCCACAATCTTGCCCAACACCGCATAAGCCAGCATGACGCCCAGCGCCGCGCCCGTCATAGACAACGTCAGCGACTCAATCAGTAACTGCTCGATCATCCTGCGCCGGCTCGCGCCAATCGCGGACCGCACCGCAAACTCATGCTGCCGCGCCGTCCCCCGCGCCAGCAGCAATATCGAAACATTCCCGCACCCAATCAGCAGCAGCAGCGCTACTCCGCTGAAGAGCAGATACAACGTCCCGCCTAGCCGCTGTATGAAGTAGTCATTGATCCCAACCATCGCCAGCCGAAACCCGCCCACCGGAAAATTCTTCGGCGTCTCTTTCGCAAACTGTTCCAGCAGCGGCTGCAGCGCAGCATCGGCAGCCTTTCGCGTCACTCCCGGCTTCAGCCGGTAGTTCGCGTAATACGTGCGGCCTCCCTCGCTGGTCATCTTGATTGGCAGATACACATCGCCGTCATCCCACGTAAACCGCGATGAAGCCACACCCACAATCGTGTAAGGCTTCCGCACCAGCTCGATCGTCCGCCCCAGCACTCGAGGATCACCGCCAAAGTGCTTCATCCAGAACTTGTACCCCAGCACCGCCACCGGCTGCGGATCCTTGCCGTCCTGAGCATCTGAAGGCAGAATCCCCCGCCCCAGCGCAACCGGCACGCCGTAATAGTTAAAGGCATTTGAAGAAAAATAAACTCCCTGAATATCCTCGGGAAAGTCGTGCCCCGTGACCGTCAGCCTCCAGTCATCGCTGATCGCCGCATCCTCAATCACCGGCGACTGGCGCAGCACATTAAACTGCGCCGCCGTCAGCCCAAACCCTGCCTCCTGCCCGGACCGGTCAAAGATCCGCAGATGAATCATCCGCTCCGGCGCGCGATAAGGAAACGGATCCATCAGCACCGCATAGATCACGCTGAAGACCGCCGTAGTCGCCCCAATCCCCAGCGCCAGCGACAAGATCGCAGTCACCGTAAACCCAGGCGAATTCCGCAACTGCCGCAGCGCATACCGCAGATCCTGAAGAACAGCTCGCATAAGACCCCCCGGGACTACTCTGCGCATCACTTGCACCTGAAGGGCCAACCTGCGTAGCAGACAACTCCCTGTATCCACTGCGAATTGAGACTGCACGCGGCCTGTCCAGCGGCAATTTCTGTCCAGATTCAGAACCGTCCCGTCCGCAACCGGACACCGCGATGCAACGCAAGCCTCGGCCTTTCTCCTTGACTTGCCCAGGCCTTGTGCTAACCTCTTCTGCGATGCAACTCTAGCTCCCGTTTGCAGTTACCCGTCAGTCAGTCTTCGCCGGCGTAACCTGCCTTCAGTCCAGCCAACTCTACTTGACTCTCAGGAGATCGCAATGAAGCTGACCATAGCCAACATTTCCACGCAAATTACCCCGGAACAGCTTCATGCCGCCGTCGCCGCAATCAACCGTCAGGTCAAGGAACACTTCGAGCCTGAGTGGGGCAAGGGTGCCACCCTTACCGCAACCGCCGTCAAGCTCACCGGCAAGAAGGCCCCCATTCAGAGTGATACCGATGCGGTCATCTACATTGGCGACTCCGTGCAGGACTCCACCGCCGGCGTCCAGGGCGCGCTCGGCTACCACTCCGACAACCACAAGAAAATCCCCTATGGCTTTATCTATCTCGACGTCTGCTCCAAATACAAAGAGGAATGGACCTGCACCCTCTCGCACGAGGTTCTTGAGTTGCTCGGCGATCCGGACGCGGCGCTCACCGTCACCGGTCCCGCGCCCAAGACAAAGGCAAAGGCAGCCGCAGTAAAAGCAAAGGCAGTCGCCGCAAAAGCCGCCCCCTTGAAGTCCGGCATGGTCTACTACGACCTCGAAGTCTGCGACCCCACCCAGGGAGATACCTACAAGATCGACGGTATCGTCGTCTCCAACTTCGTCGGCCGCAGCTATTTCAAACTTTCCGGCGGCACCGGCAAAACCAACCACATGGGCCTGCCGCTTACCGCCTTCGGCGTCCGCCCCGGTGGCTACGTCCAATACGAAGATGGCAACACCACGCATCAGATCAACGGCAAAAAGGTCACCGAAACCCATCTGGCCGCCAAGAAGCTCATGATCCACGGACGCCGCAACGAACGCCGCCGCCTGCGGCTCGCTGCAAAGAAGTAAGTCCTCTTCCGCATTTCCAACGCCTCAACAAACACTCAGGCGCGAGTGCCCCACCCTTTTCACGTACTTTGTGAAAAGGGTGGGCCTGCACAAACTCATCTCCAATTACGCCTGCCGCCCATCTCCGCTTACAATATCCGCGAGGTGATCCATGAAAAAACAGACCCTGGCCGCCGTCTTGCTCATCACCGCGACCCTCCCCGCCTTCGCCGGCGATAAGCTGCAAGGCAGAACAATCCTCAAAGACATGCAGCCCTACGTCACCAAAGACAAAGAACACAAAAACACCGCCTACGAGCTATCTTTCAGCGCCGAAGGCAAACACTACAACTGCCACACCGATCCCAAAAAATCCGTAAACGCCACCAACTTTGTAGTCGGAACAGAAATGCGCTACGAGATAGACAAACAGAAAGTAAAAATCAAAACTCCACAAAACAAAGAAGTAGAATGCAAAATCGTCCGCGTGGAAGCCGCCACCGCCCCATAACTAAACCCGGTAAGCGCCCATTCGTCCATAACTGCGAACGCCTTACTTTGTCTCCACTACTGCGTAACTCCAAAGAACAAGACCTTCGCCCCCGGCTTCTCGAAATTAGCATCGATCACCGCACGTCCGGAACTGTCCCGCGTCACCCGCACGCCTTCGCTTGCCCAGAACTCCGCAGCAACGGCATGAGCCGTCACATAGTGATAGCTGCCCGCCGTTGTTGCAAACAGCACCACTGCCCCGCGCTTGCTCGTCGCCGAGATCTTCTCGTGGATTTCAGGGCTGCCCGAGATAACACCCGTCACAACCGGATCGCTCTCAGCCATGTCTCCGCGCACCTGCTTGTACCGCGCCAGCATGCTGCCAATCAACTCCACCCCCGGATCGGAAACCTTGGGCAAATCGCCCCATATGCCGCCCTGGCCCAGGATCAGCGAGGCAACATTAACCTCCTGCCACTGCTTCGAATCGTCAGGAAAGTAATGCGTCAGGAACAGAGTCGAAGGAATCCACTTGTCAAATGTCAGCGGCGAGCGCGCGATCCAGGTTCTTGCCTGTCCCTGATAGAAGAAAAGATTCCAGTTCGTATGCTCCAAATCAATCGGCACGTCATAGTTCTGGTAATACGGCCCGTTGTTGATGAGGAAGTATTTTCCCGATGCCAGAAACGCCAGTCCAAAGCTCCGCCCGCCCTCAGTAACGTCAAAATCTACAATCGTTCCCGGCACGGCTGCGGCAACCTTATCCGCGATATACGACATGGAGCGCACCAGTTGAAAGCCATAAGAATCTGCCCGCTCACTTTCCGAATTCTTGTCGCTTCCATGATCGTGATGTGGATCGTCGCACCCGTACTGCGAAATTGCGTCCCACTTGAAATACCGTACGCCGACTTCCTTCGCTAAACGAATCAGCTCATCCGCGAATGCATCGGCATAACCGCTCACCACGCACATGTCATAACTCTTCTCGGTCTCCCATATCTCGTGGGGCTCGCCGATCTTGCCGTGCCATGACATACGCCACTCCGGATGTTGCTTCACCACGCGGCTCGACACCGCGGCAGACGTCGGCCCAAACCACAACCCAAGTTTCATGTTGTATTGGTCTAGTCTTGCCTTCACCGCCTTTAGTCCATCAGGAAACCGCGCCGTGCTCACCGTCCAGTCGCCCGTCTTCTCATACCAACCCGTATCGAGCACAAACACATCGATGCCCATACGGTGCGCAACATCGATCTCCGACATAATCCGTTGCTCGTTCATCGAGTCTAGATATGGCCGCCCGTTGAACCACTTGTTGCGCTCCTGAAAGTTCCATGTGTTGTAGAAGACGTACGGATACCGCGTGGTCGCGTTGACAGCCATCGACCTCAGCACAAACCGCCGGTAGACAGAGGCAAGATCGTCAATGTCACCCTCAACCGCCGCGCTCTCAAACCACAGCGTTGTAAATCCATGTTGCGGATCAAGCGCCTGCCCCGCAACATAGTTGCCCTTCACAGCCTCCAGGCGAACACCGCGATCCGGCCCCAGCTGAAAACGCAGGAAAGCATCCGGAACCTGCGATCCGTGTTCGTATGCCAGCAGAAAGCTTCTGCGTGAATCGCTCGCAGCCACAATCGGCCCCATCAAAGTCTGGCTGTCTTTGAAGTAGCGCTCATCGATCGTCTGCTCGTCGAGCATGTAGCTGTGCGTGAGGTCCGCGAAGTTCGAAAGCCTCACCTCATGTACCTGCGGCAGGTTGGCAAACGACGTCTTCAGATACTCGACCTGATTCGCGCCATTCGCGTTCATCAGACTCCGCGCGCGATCGGACCCAAGCGTGTACCGGAAGCGAACCACCGGCGTCTCGTCATTCACCTGAAAGTCGATGCGCAGGTGCAGGCTGGGATCGGAAGCAACAGCGCTCTCAACTCCGTACTGCGTAACGCCGTTCGCAAGCTTCACCGGTGCGCCTGCGCTCTTGAAGTCACTTCCATTCGCTACGACGCGCTGGCCCTCGATAAAAAAAACCGGCGGAGCAATCCTGAACTCCGTCGCATCGTTCCCCTCCCGGTAACTCCACAGGCAATCCTTGCCGCACGAAGTACGAATCGAGACGCGGCTGCTATGAATCTCGCCCAGCTTATCGATCGCTTGCGCGGTTGAGACCTGCACCGCTGAGACCTGCGCCGCTGAGAAAGGGGCCGCAGAGAAAATTCCAAAGAATACGAAGTATGCAGCTGAAGCAAGAACAAGATGACTGAATTGAGATTTCATGACCGGCGTCCCATCTTTCTATTCGCAGCCGAACTGGACCTGACCTGCCGGTGAATTATAAGTGACACACTCCCAACCGTTTCGAAATTTCCATCCATACTCCCGCGCACAAATCAGTTGTCGCTTTTCGTGTTCGCAGCAATACCAATCTCAATCAGCCATTCTTTGATATTCGCGCCAATAACATCGGGATGATCCTCCTGCAGGTAGTGAAGACCGGAGCTAAGCCGCACAAGCCTGCAGTTCTTCAATCCCTTCGCAAAAGTCTCAGCAAAAGCCGGCGAGGTTAAAGCCCCGGGATCTCCCGCGAAAAGCAGCTTTGGGTACGACGATTGCTTCAGGGCCCGATGAGCTTCCTCAATGATGGAATACACATCCGCCGGTTTCCCTTCGATCGGCAGTTCATTCGGGAAGCGCCAGGTCGGCCGTCGCGATTCGGGAGTAGGAAATGGGGCTCTGTAAACCGACATCTCCTCCTCTGTCAGCTTTCGCACGGTTGCTGCGGGAAGTACTCCCTCGACAAATGCATTGCCTTGAAGAATCATCTCTTCGCCAACTCCGGGCGTCCTGAACTTCTTGAAAGTCTCAATCTGGTCCGGATGAAAGTCATTCCAGCTAGGCATCGGACGGGTGAACTCCATGAAAGCAAGCCCGCGAATAAACTCCGGCCTGCGTGCTGCCAGATGAAATGCCAGAGCCGACCCCCAGTCCTGCGCGATGACGAATGCTGACGAGATCTCGGCGCGATCGAGAAACGCATCAAGGTATCGGACATGGTCGACAAACCGGTACTCGATCTCCGGCTTTCCCGATTGGCCAAAGCCGATAAGGTCCGGCGCGACGCAATGCGCTACCGGTGCAACCAGCGGAAGGATATTCCGCCATATGTATGAAGATGTCGGATTCCCATGCAGAAAAAGTGCGACCGGTGCTTCAGGATCTCCCAATTCGCGGTAAGCCATTGTGGAACCGAGAACATTGATCTGGGGCAATGCGATATCGGAAACGACAGTCATTTCAGCTCCTTGAATACAGTTTGAAAGATGATGTTCTTGAAACGATCGAGCGCGGCAGGCCCCTGCTCAACCTTCATACGAAGAATTGCGCCTTCCCAGGAGGCAAGAAGGAATTCAGCCACTTCCATCGGGTCGAGCGTGGAATCGATCTCCCGGGCGCTTTGAGCTTCGGCAATGCACGCCGCGAACGGAGCTCGCCATTCCTGGAAGATGGCCTCCAGTCTTTCGCGCAACTGTGCGCTCTGAAAGGACTCAAGACTGAAGTCCCCGATCAGGCATCCGCGGCTCCATTTGTCGGCTTCCAGTACTCCGCTGATGATCTCTAGATACCGCTTCAGCCGCTGCCGGGGAGAAAGAGAGTGGTCGTCAAGAGCATCTTTCACGTAGCCCTGCAGGTTGGCAAAATAGCGGTCCAGCACTTCACGCGCGAATGCTTCTTTGGAGCGGAAGTGATTGGTAAAAGAGCCGTGCGGAGCACCGGCAGCGGCGCAGATGTCACGTACGCTTGCCCCCTGGTATCCCGATCGAAACATCACCTGGAGGCCGGCGTTGAGAATCTCTTCACGAAGGGAAGGCTTGCTCATTTCGATATAATACGCACGTGCGTATTAACAGTCAACCGTCGCTTTGAACAGCGCTCCCGCGAACCGGGCACGTCTACTTCTGCGTCTTCATGAACTCGCGTACAAGCGCCGCGATTTCCTCGGCTTTCGTATCTAGCGCGAAATGTCCCGCGTCAAGAATGTGGACCTCCGCACTCGGCACATCCTTGCGGTAGCGCTCCGGTTCAGCAGGATCAAACGAAAGATCGTGCTTGCCCCAGAGGACCAAAAGCTTTGGCCGTACCTTTTGCATCCATGCCTGCCACTTTGGATAGGCGTCAACGTTGGTGCGATAGTCATAGAAGAGATCGCTTTGAATCTGCGCCTGTCCGGGTGAATTCAAGAATGCGTACTCATCCGTCCAAAGATCGGGATCGTAGAGCTCAATGTTCGGATCGTCTCCGATGTGGCGCGTCTTTGTAGTCGCAAGTGATAGAAGATTCGTCCGCAGTTTCTCTTCATAAGCGGGTCGGTCCGCCCAGAATGCCCTCCGCGTTGCCCAGTTCGCACCAAGCCCTTCGTTATGAGAAACCGCATCCTGGACGATGAGAGCCTGCACCCGCTCCGGATGCGCCAATGCCATGCGAAAACCAACCGGCCCACCGTAATCCTGCATGTAGAGTGTGTAGTGCGATAAACCCAACGCCTGCGTGAAACCCTCCATCACAGAAGCGATGTGGTCAAAGGTGTAATCGAACTGCTTCGGGTCCGGCCAGTCGCTATGGCCAAATCCCGGATAGTCGGGTGCTACCAGATGGTATCTATCCGCAAGCCTTATCAGCAGCGGCTGAAACATCCGCGACGAAGAGGGAAGGCCGTGTAGCAATAGAAGAGTGGGAGCCTCTGTCGGCCCCGCTTCCCTGTAGAAAATGGAAAGTCCGTCGACCTTCACCGTACGATAAATCACCTGCTGGCCCATTGCTTTGTCCTTTTCCTGAGCGTCCACAGCCAGCGCAGCGGCGAGCACAACCGCGCAGATCCTCAACGCCCGAACGATCGATCTTGTTGGACTCATCTTTCCCCGGCCTCGCATATTTTGGTCTCGCATATCATGCAGCGATCGTGCGGACGATTTGTTGTTGCCTCTTGCGCTGCTACGCGACTTCGAAGATAACTTCGAGCTCGATCGGCATCCCCAACGGAAGACTGGCAACGCCGATAACAAGCCTGACTCCGGTCTTCTCGCTGCCAAATATCTCCTGAAACAGCTCCGATACAGCATCCGCGACCCTGGGCTGATCGAAGAAGTCTCCCGAGGTTGCTATGAACACACCAAGCCGCACGACGCGAGTTACTCGATCAAGCGATCCCAGATGCCCCTTAGCTGCGGCAAGCGCGCTCAGTGCTGCAGTGTAGGCGGCATCTCGTCCAGCCTCGGTATCGAGCTCTTTCCCCAGTCGGCCAACATACTTCGGCTTGTGGTCCAC
>Ga0206935_10028_pt1 | contig 56426 bp, 42 predicted proteins | sample Alteio_BWOrgHeat_13_FD_152924 | JGI IMG/M metagenome (GOLD analysis project Ga0206935, IMG submission 152924) | Enriched cells from forest soil in Barre Woods Harvard Forest LTER site, Petersham, Massachusetts, United States -... | ecosystem: Environmental > Terrestrial > Soil > Temperate forest >...
AATCACCTGAATTAGCGTCGGATCAGCGGCGGAAGCTGCCAGAACGCGCAGGATTATCAGCCGGTTGCATGGTGCACGAAGCCTTGCATTGAATTTCCTGCGGATTGGCCGTATTCTATAGAAGCAGACGAATTTGTCCGCTGCGCTGTGAGCACACCGGCTGGCGGGGAGATGAGTGGGCTTACAGCCCACTTTTTCTTTGGCGCAAAGTTTGCGTGTAAGACCAAGGCGAAGCTGGAACGATGGCAGCGAAGTTGGACGAAATTCGAGGAGTTGCAGACCGGGTGGCAGGTTCCCTGGGGCTGGACGTAGTGGACATTGAGTTCACCGGTACAGCGAAAAACCGTGCTTTATGCATCTATCTGGAGAAAGACCAGGCTGGGCGAGCCGCCCAGGCGGCAAAGGCGGTATCGCAGCGGGATGCAGCAGCTACCAATCCCGAGAGCGCGGGCGAAGTGGATGCGTCTCTTGTTATGCCGGAACGGTTCGCCTCGGGCGAACTCAATCCGGAGCAGCTTTCGTGGCTGACCCACGAGGATTGCGTTGAGTTCAGCCGTGATTTTGGGACGCTGCTCGACGTGGAAGATCTTATCCCCGATGGGGAGTACACCCTGGAGGCAAGTTCTCCTGGCCTGGACCGGAAATTGACCCGGCCAGAAGATTTTGAGCGGTTCAAGGGGTGCCTGGCAAAGATCCAGACGCTTGAACTGATCGCCAACAACCGCCATTGGCAAGGGCGGATTACGATTGCCGGAGCGGGTTCAGTCACGTTGGACTTGACCGCTACGAAGCAGAACAGCAAATCCCGTAAGACCGGGGTGAGCACTGTAGAGATTGCCTTCAGCAATATCGAGAAGGCTCACCTTGTTCCGGAATTCTGAGGTTCCGGCGTTTCATGCTCTATTGAGTTTTGAAGAGTTCCGGAGTTGCAGCCGGAGCCACATTGAATCCGCTTCCGACCGCGTCAACCCGGAAGCCAATCCATCAAGATAGACAGGCAAGACGAGCCGGCCGTTGCAGGCCATTCTCGGCAAGCCAAGGCAGGAAAACAGAAGCTATGTCCAGCGTGTTGTATCAAAGCATTGAAGCCCTGAGCCGCGAAAAGAGCATCGATCCGGGGATCGTGGTTTCCGCTGTTGAAGAAGCCATTGCCCTCGCCACCCGCAAGTACTACAAGACGCAGGAAAACATGCGCGGTGAGTTGAACAAGGACACAGGTGAAATCACCGTCTACGCATACAAGACAGTGATGAGCGACGAGGAAGAGATCGAGGATCCGGTCAACCAGATCACGCTTGAAGAGGCCCAGACGATGGCCGAAGGCGCGGAATTGGAGCCGGGCAGTGAGATTCGTCTCTACAAGGACACGCGTCCTCTGGGCCGCATTGCTGCACAGCTGGCCAAGCAGGTCATCTTTCAAAAGGTTCGCGAAGCGGAGCGCGATACGGTCTTCAACGAATATGCGCACCGTGAGAAAGAAGTTCTCTCGGCCACGGTGAAGCGTATCGAGGGCCAGGATCTCATCATCGATCTTGGCAAGGCTGAGGCGCGCATGCCCAAGCGTGAGCAGTCACGCCTGGAGCAGTTCTCGGTTGGCGAACGTATCCGCGTTGTATTGCTGAAGGTGGACCGTGCAGCCAAAGGCCCGCAGGTAGTGGTTTCGCGTGCGGCACCGGAGTTGGTTTCCAACCTTTTCCAGTCCGAGGTTCCGGAGATTTACGACAACACGGTTGTCATTCGCGCTATTGCCCGCGAGGCTGGCGAGCGCACCAAGATCGCTGTCATGTCCCGCGACAAAGATGTCGACCCAGTCGGCGCCTGCGTCGGCATGAAGGGCATGCGCGTGCAGTCGATCATCCGCGAACTGCGCGGCGAGAAGATCGACATCATCGAGTTCAACGAAGAGATCACCACCTTCGCCGAGAAGGCATTGCAGCCGGCCAAAGTAAGCCGCGTTTCGATTGTGGATTTGGCGGACAAGCAGCTTGAGGTCATCGTTGACGACACGCAGCTTTCGCTGGCTATCGGCAAAAAGGGCCAGAATGTCCGGCTGGCGGCCAAGCTGCTGGGCTGGAAGATCGACATCAAGAGCGAGGAAGAGAAGCGCCAGGAAGTCGAGCAGCAGATGCAGGGCTTCGGCGGCGGTCCGACAACTGCGATCGAAGCGGTCACTGAGCTGGGTGACGCTATTACCCAGAAGCTCGTCGCTGCTGGTATTACCACGGTCGAGGCTCTGGCGGACATGACTCCTGAACAGCTGGAAGAAATTCCTGGCATCGGCGAAAAGACGCTGGAACGCATCAGCGTCGCCGTGCGCCACTACTTCGGTCAATTCGAGGAGGGTGAAGTAAATCCTAACGCAGCTACGGAATCGTCTCCTTCAGAAGAAGCCAAGGCAGTCGAAGTCGATGAACCCGGTACGCCCGAGGAGCCTTTCGAAGAGGTAACCGCTCCTCTTGACGCTGAGAAATCCACCGATGATGCGGTTACCGAGGCGTTGCAGGCAGAGGATCAGGCCGATCCGGAGCGTCCGAGGGAGATCGAAGGCGAGAAGCCGGAACATCACTCTGAAACGCACGCCGGGCCTGAATCGGGAGCAGTTTCACCGGAAGCAGTGCTCGAAGAGACAGAAAACGCAGAAGAAGCCAGCATTGATAGCGGCAGTCTGGCAGAAAACAAGGGCGACGCGTAGTATGCGGCGCCCCGGAATCATCGAATCAGAGGATAATAGCAATAGGCACAAAGTAATTTGCCATGAGGTTGCTATGACTAGTTAACCGGCACAGGGTAAGACAACGAAAAGAGGCGGATGAGTAAGGTTCGAATTAACGATCTGGCGCGCGAGCTGGAAGTCAAGAGTAAACAGATTCTCGATGCTCTGGAAGCGATGGGCCTGGCAGAAGGCAAGACCCACTCGAGTTCCATCGAGGCGAGTGAAGCTGAGCGTGTGCGTGGGCATTTTGAGCGCGGCTCCCGGCCTTCCGGTTCGAGCTCCCGAAGTGAGCAGGAATCAAAGCCGAAGATTGATCTCTCCAACATTTCCAAGCCGGGCGATGTGATGAAAGCTATTCTGGCGCGCAAGCAGGAAGCGGAACGCCAGGCCCAGTATCCTCAGCGGCCGGCCTCTGCGCCGCCGGCAGTCGTCGTACGTCCACCCGCGTCTCCTGCCGTTCCTGCGGCGGTCCGTCCTACCGCATCTGTGCCGCAGCGTCCTGCTCCGCCTGCGCCGCCGACTCCAGTGGCCCGTCCTGAGCCACGCAAGATCGTGCCTCAGCCGCGTCAGGCCCCTCCTATCGTCGTTGCACCGCCAGCCGCGCCGGCCATTGGAACGCGTCCGCCTTCAGGACCCGTCATTGCCCGTCCGGCTGCAGGAACCGTTGCATCGCGTCCGGCTGTAGCGGTGGCTCCGCCGCCCGTCACCGTCGTGGTGAAAGCTCCCGCGATACCTTCAACTTCGCATGCTCAGGCTACGCCAGTAGCTACTCATCCCCCAGTTGCTGCACCTGCAAAGCTGGTTGAAGCTGAGCCTGTTACTCAGGCCGCTGCTCCTGCCGCAGTGGCCGAATCGCCAAAGGTTTCTGTACCACAGGCTGCGAGCGCTACTTTGACCGAACCTGCGCCGCCTGTTGCTCCGGAAACTCCCGCTATTGCAGCGTCTGCTCCTGCCGTCAGCAATGGATCCGGTGCAGTCGTTCATTCTGAACCGCCTGTTGCGGCGGTACCTCCGCCAGCGCCTGTCGTTCAGCCGCGCCGCGTCGTTATGCCTCAGACCGGACCTCGCCCTGTCTACAAGGCTCCGCCGCAGGCTCCTGCTGCCGCCACTCCTGCTGCCGCTGCGAATGCCGCAGGGATCCAGCGCGGCAAGCCGATCTTCGATCGCCGTCCTCAATCGAGTGGCCCCAGCGGTGGCTATGGACAGCGTCCTCAGGGCGGCCCTGGCCAGTTCCAGGGAGCTCCCGGTCAGTTCCCCGGCGGACCACGTCCCAAGCATCCTACCCGTCCTGGATTTGCAGGCTCTGGTCCGACTGCGCCTGGCGCACGGCCGGGCTTTGGTGCTCGTCCCGGATTTGGAGCGCGTCCAGGTGGTGGTTTTGGTGCTCCCGGCGGTCCACCGCCTGCTGGTGAAGCTCCACGTCCGCAGCGTCCTTCCGGTCCGCCAAGAGGCCGCGGTCGACAGCAATATCCTAAGACTAAAGAAGGCCCGATGAAGGGCTTTACGCCGCCGCCTCGTTTTGGCGGTGCGTACATGGGCAACGAGCCGCCGCCAATCACGCGCGAGATTACCGTTACTGAGGGAATCAGCGTCAAGGATCTGGCTGAGAAGCTCGAGATTCGTGCCAAGGACCTGATCGCCACGCTGTTGATGCGCGGCGTCTTCGTCACGGTCAACCAGTCGCTCGACGCTGAGATGGTCAAGGATGTCGCTGCGCGCTTTGGCGCCGGCGCTACCGTCATCAGCTACGAAGACGAGCTTGCCAACCAGGCGATCGAAGAGATCCTCGAAAGCGACAACATTGACGAGCTCGAGGTTTCGCGTTCGCCTGTTGTCACCGTCATGGGCCACGTCGATCACGGCAAGACCTCACTGCTCGACGCCATCCGCGAGACCGATGTTGCGTCGGGCGAAGCCGGTGGAATCACTCAGCACATCGGCGCCTACAAGGTCCGCTTCACGAAGGAAGGCTCGCCCGCAAACGGCCGCGAGATTGTCTTCCTCGATACACCGGGTCACGAAGCGTTTACCCGCATGCGCGCCCGCGGAGCCAAGGTTACCGACCTTGCTGTCATTGTCGTTGCCGCCGATGACGGCCCCATGCCACAGACCCTCGAAGCTATCGACCACGCCAGAGCCGCTGGTGTGCCGATTCTGGTCGCCATCAACAAGATCGATCGTCCAGATGCCGATCCTGGCAAGGTGCAGAAACAGCTTGCCGATCGCGGTCTCATCCCCGATGAGTGGGGCGGCGATACCTTCTACGTCAACGTCTCGGCCAAGAAAAGAATCGGCCTCGACAATCTTCTCGAAATGATCTGCCTGGTCACGGACGACAAGGTTCTCAAGGCCACGCCGGGCCGCAAGGCTGTCGGTACTGTGCTTGAGGCCAAGCTCGATCGCGGGCGTGGTGCTGTCGCTACTGTGCTGGTTCAGAACGGTACTTTGCGTGTCAACGAGAGCTACATCGTCGGCAACACCTTCGGCAAGGTTCGCGCTATGTTCGACGATCGCGGCCGGGCCATCACCGAAGCTGGCCCGTCAACCCCGGTCGAAGTTCTCGGTCTCGAAGGTATGCCGGATTCTGGCGACACCTTCCTCGTCGTAGCTGACCGCGACAAGGCGAAGGGCATTGCCCAGTACCGCAAGATGAAGGAGCGCGAAGCCCAGCTTGCAAAGAGCAGCCGTGTGTCTCTGGAAGGGCTCGCCGAGCAGATCCGCACTGCGGGTGTCAAAGATCTCCCACTCATCATCAAGGGAGACGTCACCGGATCCGTCGAGGTCATCGCCGACTCGCTCGTCCGTATGTCGACCGAGAAGGTGCGCATCAAGGTTATTCACTCCGGCGTCGGAGCAATCACCGAGAGCGACATTCTGCTTGCGTCGGCCTCGAACGCGATCATCATCGGTTTCAATGTGCGGCCTGAGCGCAAGTCTGCTGAACTGGCCGCGCAGGAGAATGTGGAGATCCGGCTGCACTCGATCATTTATGAACTGCAGGACGAAATCCGCAAGGCAATGCTTGGACTCCTCGATCCTACTTTCAAGGAGAATTTTCTTGGCAGGGCGGAAGTCGTCAATGTCATCCGCATCCCGAAGGTCGGCACTATTGCCGGCTGCCGCGTGACGGATGGTGTGCTCCGCCGCGACGCGGAGGTCAAGCTCATGCGTGGAACCGAACAAGTATTCAAGGGCAAGATTGGATCACTGCGAAGGTTCAAAGACGACGTCAAGGAAGTCACCAACGGTATGGAGTGCGGTGTCGGTCTGGCCGGTTTCAGTGACCTCAAGGAAGGCGATGTGATCGAGGCTTACACCACCGAGCGCATGGCCAGCGACCTGGGCCAGCTAGCTACCACCGTGGCGGCTGCTGCCAAGGAAGCGAAGGAAGCCAAAGAAGCTAAAGAACCGGTCGCTAACTAAGCCGCAATCCAGCTATAACGTAAGGCCCGTCGCTCATCCGAGCAGCGGGCCTTACTCTTTTTTGCCGTTTGAATGTGCGCGAGCAATTTCAGCTATTGGGTACGGAATTAGATTGCACAGAAACCGGTTGCTCCGCCAGCCAGCAGGGCCACTGTGATCTCTTCAGGACACGGAAAGTTGTCAAAGTGCGGGAACAATCTATATGCTTCGTCCGTCTTTAATTCGAGTCCAAAATAATCTCCAGGAGCTCAATCGTGTCCACTCGCCGCATGACGACCTCGCTCTCCAGCCTCCTGATTGCCTTTGCCCCGCTTGCTGCTCTTCCGTTTTCCGTGTTGCCGGTTTTGGGACAGGCCGCTCAGACTGCGCCGGCGCCCGCACCTGCTCCGGCTCCGCCGAGGTTTACGCCGACGCCGGAGCAACTTGCCATCCAGGCTGCCTCCGAAGCGGATCATCAGCAGATGATGGACCAGCTTCACATCACCTCACTTCGTGAGGGTCGAAACGGCACCGATCCGAGCAATCCGAGATTCGCCAACTATGACGAATCGAAAGCCAATCCATATACGGATCTTCCGGACGCGCTGACGCTCAATGACGGCAAGAAGGTTACCTCGGCCAAGGTTTGGTTTGAGAAGCGCCGGCCGGAGATTGTGGAGATGTTTGATCGTGAGGTTTACGGCCGCGTTCCCGCTAATTCACCCAAGGTTCGGTGGGAACTGGTGAGCAGCGCGAACGAGAAGAATGGCGATTTCAATGTCATTACGAAAAAGCTTGTGGGGCATGTCGATAACTCGTCCTACCCGGCAATCAAAGTCGACATTGACCTGACGCTCTCAACACCGGCAGACGCCAAGGGGCCGGTGCCGGTGATCATGGAGTTTGGCGTCGATCCTGCATTTATGGCCGCGATGCTCAAGCGGTATCCCAATTTCAAAATGCCTACTCAACCGGGGCCGACGTGGCAGCAGCAGCTCCTGGCCAAGGGCTGGGGCTATGCCGAGCTGATTCCGACGACGGTGCAGGCTGATAACGGCGCGGGTCTGAAGGAAGGCATCATTGGGTTGTGCAACAAGGGGCAGTTCCGCAAGCCTGATGACTGGGGCGCGTTGCGTGCGTGGGCGTGGGGCGCAAGCCGTGCGCTCGATTATTTTGAGACCGACAAGGCGGTGAACGCGCACCAGGTCGGCATCACGGGTCATTCCCGGTATGGCAAGGCTGCTATCGTGACCATGGCCTACGACCAGCGCTTTGCCATCGGGTATATCAGCTCCTCCGGTATGGGTGGAGCGGAACTTTATCGGCGCAACTGGGGCGAGTCAGTGGAAAACGTAGCCAACAACACGGAGTATCACTGGATGGCCGGCAACTTTCTCAAGTATGCGGGCCCCCTGCAACCCAAGGACCTGCCGGTCGACTCTAGCGAATTGATTGCCCTATGCGCTCCTCGTCCGGTCTTCATCAGTGGCGGAGCGACCAATGGCGCGAGCGGTAATCCCAGCGATGGCGATGGCTGGGTGGACGCAAAGGGCATGTTCCTGGCGACCGCGGCGGCCGGACCAGTCTACAAGTTGCTTGGCAAAAAGGACATGGGAACTACGACCTTTCCACCGAGAGAGACCGCGCTCATCGATGGCGATTTGGCGTTCCGGCAGCACTCGGGCGGGCATACTCCGGGGCCGAACTGGCCAACATTTATCACTTTTGCAAGCCGCTATCTAAAGGCGCCGGAGCGTGGGGCAACCAGCTCTGGCTTTTAGCTCTGGCCTTTAGTATGTAAGGCGAGAGAGGAGTGCAACGTGAGCACCATCATCGCTCCACCTTTTACCGATCCTGAGGCGGCTGCGCGCAAGGTTCAAATAGCGGAGGATCTCTGGAATACGCGTGATCCTGAGCGGGTGGCCGCTGCATACACAGAAGACAGCGAGTGGAGAAATCGAGTCGAGTTCTTTCGCGGGCGACCGGCCATCGTAGACTTCCTCAAGCGAAAATGGAGCCGCGAGTTGGACTACCGCCTGAAGAAAGAACTTTGGGGGTTTCGCGGCAATCGCATGGCGGTCAAGTTTCAGTATGAGTGGCATGACGATAGCGGCAGCTGGTTCCGCAGCTACGGGAATGAGCTGTGGGAGTTTGCTCCGAGCGGGTTGATGCAGCGCCGAGAGGCGAGCATAAACGATATGCCTATCCGCGAGGCGGACCGCGTTCTGCGCAGATTAAGCCTGTCGCAGTGTCTCTTCGGCGCGTAGTGCGAGGCCGCGCGCTACCGAGGTAAATTCGTTACCGCTACGTACGCGGTCTTTGCCGAAGCGGCGCTCGAATATGCGGCGTACTGCTGGGACGAATGAAGTGCCACCGGTGAGAAAGACGCGATCTACGTCGGCGCAGGCGACTGAGGTCCTGGCAAAGAGGCTATCGATGCAGTTCTCGATTGCTGCCAGGTCATCGGCAATCCATTCTTCGAATGCTGCGCGTGTGACGGGTTTGCGGAGTTCCAGCGCTCCATCGATGAAACGGAATTCAGCTTGCTCTGCACTGGACAATTCAAACTTGAGACGCTGCACGGCTTGGTGAAGCTGGAATCCGAGGTCTTCGTTGACCAGCGTGATCAGAGCCTCAATCTTTTCTGGCTCCATGGCACGGGCCCGTGCGCTCTTGAGGATCTCCGATACGTTGCGCGTGCGGAGGAAAGAGAGATAGTGCCAGCGCTCGAGGTTCGAATATATCCATGCAGGGACGGCCGGCAGCATTTTGCTGGCAGGGTGGAGCAGCGTACCGGCACCCAGTTCGGGTGAAACAAGTTTGCGCACGATGCGCGCGTCAAAGGCGTCACCGGCGAGGCCGAGGCCGCTGTTGCCGAGCAGATCATTGTCGCGTCGGCCGCGGTGGCGGATGCCCGGGCCTACACGCAACAGGGAAAAGTCGCTGGTGCCGCCACCAAAGTCGCCGATGAGGATCAGCTCGTCATGATCCAACGTGGCTTCGTAGGCGTATGCGGCGGCGACGGGCTCCATGAGCAGGTCGATTTTTTCGAAGCCTGCCGATGCAAAGGCGTGGCGCAGCCGCTTCACCGCGAAGGCATCGTCTTCTTCTGTTTCAGCCCCTACGAAACGGACAGGCCGACCGACTGTTGCGTGGGTAATCTCGCGGCCAAACTGACGCTCGGCGTTGTGGCGCAGGTCGGTGAGGATACGGGCGATGAGGTTTTCAAAGCTGAAGTGGCGGCCCAGAATCTCTGTTCCGGTGAGGTTGCTGCTGCTTAGGTAGCTCTTGAGCGATTGGACGAGGCGACCCTTTTTCTCGGCGTCGAGATAGTGCTCGATGGCCGCGGGGCCGGCCCAGGATCCGATGCGATGGTGACCGTCCTGGCGGACGCGTTCGAGATAGAGGACAGAGCGGAAGGATTCTGTCTCGCCGCCGCGGCGAGGAAAGCGGACAAGATGGACCTCACCGTTTGCGCCAGCCAGCGCGATGGAGCTGTTGGTGGTGCCGAAGTCTATGCCGATAGCGGGGAGAGATGGCGAAAGGCGCATCTCTCCATTATTTCGCATGCAGCAAGGGACTGTTGGCACGCAGCTAATCGTCGTCTTTGTCACGCGGGCGGCGCAGGGCGCCTTTGCTTTTTTCCAGCTGCTTCTGGATTTCCGGAGAGTCGTCCATATCGCGCAGGCTGGCCGCCTCTTCTTTAGTCTTTGGCTTGGCGATCTTAGCTTTGGCGGGGTCGAAGGCGCGGGTGTCGCTGGGCAGGAAAGCGAACGGGACCAGATTGGGAGTTTCTGTGAAGGCTCCGGTGAACTCGCCCGCCAGTGCGTCTTCAAGGTTGAGGTAGCCGACGCCGAGCAGCTCGTTAATGGTGCGCGTGATGCTGCCCATGCTGCTGTGCTGGTGGCTGATGGCGGAGGGCTTGGCCCAGGGGCTGGCGATCAGCAGGATACTGCGGTGGGCGTCGACGTGGTCTACGCCACCCTGTGCGTCATCTTCGGTGACGAAGAGAGCGGAGTCTTTCCAGATAGAGGTCTTGGAGAGAAAGTCGACGATACGGCCGAGGGCAAGGTCGTTATCTGCGACGAAGCTGGCGCGGTACGGGTAACCATCACCGGGCCGCGGGTCGGAGGTGTGGTCGTTGGGCAGGCGTATGACGATAAGGCCGGGAATCTGATTCTTGGCGAGACGGCGGCGGAAGTCGCGCTCGAATTCGTCGACGCGGAACTGATCGGGGATGCCCATGTTGAAAGTGGGATAGTGGCGGTCGCTGTGTTCGAAGACCGGCTTTGGAATGGGGCTGTTGAGCAGGACGCGCTGGCCTTCGGGGGCGGTTCCTTCGGTTTCGTCGCCGCCTTCTATTTCGAGGCTCTCGCCGTAGTTGAGAATGCCGAGCCCGGAGTCAGCGATGTGCTCCCAGAGGGTCCCGAACTGAGGCTCGTCCTCGGGCATGGGTGCGTCTGCGCCACCGAAGAGGGCACGACGACCGGGCTGATCGGCGAAGGCGTTGCTGGTGCGGCGGTCTCCGTAGCCGCTGGTCCATGCGGTATTGAAGAAGGGGGTGGGGTTGATGCCGAGAATCCAGCGATGGCCGTCAGCGGAGACATCAGAGTCGACGTAGAAGTTGTCGCTGATTGCGTACTGGTGGGCAAGGGCATGAAGGTTGGGCGTGATACGGAGATGGCTGGCTTCGACCGTATGCTGCCCACGCTCTTCGGCCCATCCATCGAGGCCATATCGGGTAAGGGTGGGGTCCCCGTTGGAACCGGGGATATCGCCGAGGACTTCATCGTAGGTACGATTTTCGCGAACGACGAGGAAGCAGTGCTTGAGATGCGGCAGCGGCGCCCGGTTGGCGATGGCGTAGGTGTTGGCTGCGATAACAGCGCTGGTGAGGGCTTCGGCGGAGGGCAGGGAGGCAAGCGGGACCACTGTCAGGCTCCCGAATTCGAGCGCGCCAATGTAGGTGGGTGAGTTTTCCGGATGTAGGCTGCCAGCATTGGGGCCCGCGCCTTTGCCCTTGGTGTTAACGATGTAGAGGGTCTTGCCGTCGGGCGAGAGGGCGACTGCGGAAGGGTTCCAGCCGGCGGGTATGTGCTCAATGATCTGCATAGTTGCAGGGTTGAGAACGGCGACAGCGTCGATGCCGGATTCAGCAACGTAGAGCCTTGGGTTGTTGGGGCCCACGGCGAGCGCAAGGCCGTTGGGCATGACGCCTCGCAGCGGGCGATGCTGTGCGTCTTCAAAACGTTTGCCTGTGAATGGGGAAAGCTGTGCCCGGGCTAAGAGACGGGTTCCGTCTGGAGTGAGCTTGACGACCGCGTCCTGATGGGCGAGCGAGACGTATATGGCGTCGGCAGCAGCAACGATGCCTGTGGGTGCACTGCCGCCCGGTTGACCCTTTGGCGATGTAGTGATTGGGTCGCCGAGGTGGAGTTTGGCCGTGAGGGTCGGATGAGCGGCGTCTTTGATGTCATAGGTCCAAAGCGAGCTGCCGCGGTCGGAGTTTTCGGGACCAAGACCGGGAACTTTGTGCCCTTCGACGATGACGCCTTCGCGTGCCTCTTTGGACGGGTAGCCGAAGGCAGGAAAGTGGAGGCCGGTGTTGACCTCGTCGCCTTTCTTCGCACCGGGGATGGTTGTGTATTCAAAGAGGCCGATGTTGGTGACGTAGAGGCGCGCACCGTCGGGAGAGAGAGCCAGGCCGTAGGGATATGCGCCAGTGGGGATGCTGGCGATGATTTTGTTCGTGCCGGCGTCGATAAGAACTACGCGCCAGTTACCCTGGTCGAGCGCGTAGAGAGTGCGGCCGTCATCAGAGACGAGGACGGAAGCGGCGAAGCTGGCGGCAAAATCCTTGTCGCCGATCTTTGCGTTCAGAGGAATCTGGCTGAGCAGATGCCAGTCCGCGGTTGAGTAGAGATCGATCTTGCCGGAGTCGCCGGTGGCTACGTAGAGGGCCTTGCCGTCGGGTGAATAGGCAATGCCGTCATGTGCTTCGACTGCGGGGTCGTTGTCTCTCGCGTCGTAGTCGGGAAGGCGTTTGACGGTTGGCGAAGCGGAGTCGGGATGGCTGATAACGTTGAGCGCGAACGGAAAGCCGATGGAAGGAACCGCTGCTTCAGAGCCGTCGGGCTTGAGGGCGATTGCGAAGGGAAAGGGCGCGAGAGGGATCCACTTGCCGGCGGCGCGAATCTGCCGGCCGTTGGGGAGAGTGGCCTCAACGCTGACCTGACTGTGCTCACCTGGGACGCCAGACGTCGTTGTGAGAGATCCGCTGGGGTTCTGCTGGGCGGTGGCTTGCCTTAAAGCCAACGGGCTGATGGAGCAGACTAGGAGAAACAACGCGCCGAGACAACGAGAATATGGATGCATATCTTCAAGGATGCCTTGGGATTGTGAATTGGGGAAGAAAATGGTTGTGGATTGCTGAGAAGCATATGGAACTCAGGGCTGAAAGCCGCGCCCTTTCACTTAGACTGGGCTTGCCAACCGCTCCCAGGAACATTCGCTCAAAGGCAGAGTTGATGTGCGGCCATCTACAATGATGGCGAATGACTGAATGAGGAGATTTGGATGATCATCGGCGTACCGAAAGAGATCAAGGACCACGAAGCGCGGGTGGGTGTGACGCCTGCGGGGGCCAAGGCGCTGGTAGAGGCCGGGCACGTGGTGCTGGTAGAGACGCATGCGGGCGCTCAGTCTGGCTTCCCGGATCATGAGTATCAGGATGCAGGTGCGGAGATAGTGGGCGAAGCCGGGAACGTGTGGGCTAACGCCGAGACGATCGTCAAGGTGAAGGAGCCGATCGAGAGCGAGTATGTCTTCTTTCGCGAAGGGCTGGTGCTCTTTACCTATCTGCATCTTGCTCCGCTGCCAGGGCTGACGGATGCGTTGCTGAAGGCCAAGGTGATCGGGATTGCGTATGAGACGGTGCGTGATCGCGCGAACACGCTGCCACTGCTGACTCCTATGAGTGAAGTGGCGGGGCGCATGAGCGTGCAGGTGGGCGCGTCTTATCTGGAAAAGGAAAAGGGTGGACGCGGTATTTTGCTGGGCGGAGTGCCCGGTGTTCCTCCGGCGAATGTGTGTGTGATTGGCGGCGGAATTGTAGGTACAAATGCGGCCAAGATTGCCGTGGGCATGGGCGCGCATGTGACACTTGTGGATTTGAATCTGAACCGGCTGCGCGAGCTGGACGATCTTTTCCTCGGCCGGCTGGATACGCTTGCTTCCAATAGCTACAACATTGGGAGAGCTACGCGTGAGGCGGACCTGGTGATTGGTGGCGTGCTTATTCCGGGTTCCACTGCTCCGAAGATCGTCACGAAGGCGATGGTGAGCCGCATGAAGAAGGGCGCAGTGATTGTGGATGTGGCGATTGACCAGGGCGGTTGCGTAGAGACGGCGCGGCCCACTTCGCACTCAGACCCGAGTTATGTGGTGGATGGAGTGGTGCACTACTGCGTAACGAACATGCCGGGAGCGGTGCCGCATACGTCGACTCTTGGGCTGACAAATGCGACCTTTCCGTATCTGCTAAGGTTGGCGAACATGGGAGCAGAGGCGGCTCTGAAGGCCGATGTTGGGCTGGCTGAAGGGCTGAATGTTTTCAAAGGAACGCTCACGCATCGCGGTGTGGCGGAGTCGCAGGAGCGCGAATGGACGGCCCCCGCTGCGGTGCTTGCGTAAGTCATTTCAACGGAAGAAATCTCAACGGAGAATTCAAGGAGAATTAGGATGCAGCGACGGCAGTTTCTTGCAGCTTCTCTGGCTACTTCAGCATTGGCTCTGACTCGCGAGGCTGCGGCGCAAAGCGCTGCTGCTGGTGCGCGCGAGTTTTATCAGATTCGCAAATACAAACTTGAAAGCGGACCTCAGCCAAAGCTCGTTGGAAGCTACTTTGCGGATGCTCTGATTCCTGCGCTGTCGCGCATGGGCATGGGGCCGATAGGCGCGTTCTCCGCAGACTTTGGGGCTGAAACGCCTATTTACTACCTGCTGATTCCGGCCTCGTCGGTAGAAGCGCTGGTCACAGTGGACCTTCATCTGGCCGAGGATGCAGCGTTTCTCAAGGCTGCTGATCCATTCTGGACTGCGCCGGCGGCTTCTCCTTCATTCCAGCGGGTGGAGAGTTCGCTGCTTTCCGCATTCCCCGGATGGCCGAAGCTTACTCCGCCGCCCTCATCAGCAACAAAGGCAAAACGCATTTTTCAGATGCGTACCTATGAGAGCCCAAGTTATCGCGATCACGTGAACAAAGTGGAAATGTTTCATAAAGGCGAGTTCGATATCTTCAAGACGGCCGGGTTTCACTCGGTCTTTTATGGCGATATGCTGATTGGCCCGCGCATGCCTTGCCTCACTTACATGCTGAGCATGGATAGCCTGGAGCAACTGAACGCGAAATGGGAGGCTTTTCGGGACAATCCGGATTGGAAGAAGCTTTCATCCGATCCGAAGTACGCCTTTGAGCCGACGGTGAGCAATATCGATAACCTTGTATTGAGCCCGTTGGCATCGTCTCAGATTTAGAGGACTACCACGTAAAACCGCCATCAGGCGGCGGCCAGAGGCTGAGCATCTGGCGCAGCAGGACCACGCGGCCCAGGTGATAGGCGTTGTGGGCGGCGAGGCTCTCGAGTTGCTCGCGTACGGTCATGATGCGCTCAGGTGCGCCAATGGTGGGGCAGGCTACCGGGGTTTCGAGACCGTCCGTGTCGTTAGCGATGCCGGCGGCATTCTGAGCGCCGGCGAGAAAGCGCTCGCAAAGCGATTCCCAGGGCTCGGCGGTGTCGGTTGGGAAGCCTCCAGAGGCGTGCTCGGGGACGGACGTGGGTTTACCCTGGACCCAGTCGAGGCTTATCTCCTGCCAGAAGGCTGAATGCCAGACTTCTTCATAAATCGTGTGAGGAATGGACGCCGCTGGCTTGGTGTGGACTGCTTTTGCATCGAGAGTCTGAAGGATGGCTTTGGGTGGGGCAAAGGCGCTGTTACCGATGAGGGCTTTAGCTAACTCATTCATGATCAGTGGTCCTTGCGAGCGGCTGGTGTTCGGAAATGTAGAAATCTCTGTATGAGTTGTGATGGGAGCCTGGGTTGTCGTGACAATCGAAGCATACATGGGCGGCTGAGGAGGCTCAAGGGCTGCTGCTCTGTGTCGGCGCAGTGAGCCTATAATTCCGGCATGTCACTTTTTGGCAGCGCGCGCCGTCGCAGGATTGCCTGGCTTGCCTCCGGTGCGTTTGTTATCTACGCCGTTTTACAAGGCTTGTACTCCTTCAATACAAGCCAATATCCGCTTTTGACTCCGCAGACGACAGCCGAGATTCTTGTCTTCACCGCGATGTCGGTGATTGTCTTTCTGCTGCTGATGGTGCTGCTGGTCCTGCTGATCAGGAACATCGTCAAGCTGTATATGGACGAGCGCAGCCGGGCTCTCGGTTCAAGACTGCGGACGCGACTGGTAATCGGCGCGGCATTGATTGCGCTGGCTCCTGCGGTTTTCATGTTTTATTTCAGCTTTCTATTGCTGAATCGGTCGGTGGATCGCTGGTTTTCGCAGCCTACGTCAGAGCTGCGGGAGAACTCGACGCGTGTGGTGTTGGAGCTGGCTCACTATGCTGCAGCTAATGCGCGACTTGAGGCGGAAGCGATCGTTGCTTCAGGAACCGTGGACAAGGACATCTCGACGGCGGATGCGGAGATACATTCCAGACGCATTACGTTGGAGGGCGGCTTTGTCGCGGTATATGGGCCCGATAAGCAGGGTCTTCTGGGTTATCAACTGCCGCCGAATGATGCGCAGTTAAGCCTGCTGCCGTGGCTGGATGACGGCAAGTCTGAGGCGGTTCCACTGCGGGGGCCCATATTGGCGGCGTTGCTGACAACAGCGCAGCGCACAGATGAGCCGATTCTGATTGTGAATCGCGGGCCGGAGAAGCGCGATTTTGCTACCGGCATTGCTGCCTCACCGGCAGGGAAGCTCGTGGTGGTGGGTTTGCCGATGCCGCAGGGGCTGAGCGAGACGGCAAGCCAGATTCGCGCTGGAGCTACTGAGTACTGGACTCTCTTCCGCTCGCGCAACAGCATTCGCACAACTTACTTTTTCATGCTGCTGCTGATCACGACGCTGGTGTTCTTCTCAAGCATGTGGCTGGCGCTTTTTCTCTCGAAGCAAATCACCCGACCCGTAGAGGCGCTGGCTGATGCGATGGATGAGATTGCGAGAGGCAAGCTCGATAAGCGCGTTGCGGTTGAATCGAGTGGAGAGATGGCGGAGCTGGTAGCGGCCTTTAATCACATGGCGCAGGATATGGAGATGAGCCGCCATATAGCAGAGAGCTCCCGTGAGCAGCTCTCGGCGGCCAACCAGGCGTTGGAAGAACGCAGACGCGAACTGGAGACGATTCTGGAGACGATTCCCAGTGGAGTGGTGACGCTGGATAAAAGCGGGTCGATTCTGATGGCAAATCGCGCCTTTGCAGCATTGATCGGACATGGCAATTTGCGCGATGGCGAGACAAGCCTCAGAGGACGGCAGATTGAGGAGCTGTTTCCGGCTGACTGTGGCGAAGATCTGGCGCGGGTGATACGGCGAAGCTACCGCATGGGCGCCGCGTCAACCGAGGTGGAGACGCGGGCGCTTGGCCGCGTGGCGCATCTGGCAGTGACAAGCGCGCGGCTTGAGCTCGGCCCTGTCCTCGGAGCAGGATCAGGGCGTCAAGGCGCGGTGCTGGTTGTGGAGGATACGACTGAGCTGTTGCGTGCGCAGCGGCAATTGGCTTGGAAGGAAGTGGCACAGCGCGTTGCGCATGAGATCAGAAATCCGCTGACTCCAATTTCGCTCTCTGCAGAACGCATACGCAAACATCTGGATCGTCCAACGGAGGAGTCTCCCGGCGTGATTCGCAAATGCAGCGAGGTGATTATGGGCTGCGTGGGCACGTTGCGTACGCTCGTGGAGCAGTTTGCAGCGCTGGCTCAGTTTCCAGCACCACAGCCTCGCCCATGCGACATGAATCTGATCACGGAGGATGCGCTTCTGTTGTTCTCTGGCCGCCTGGAAGGGATCACGGTACGCAAGGTACTGGAACCGGGATTGCCGCAAGTGATGGCTGATCCGGATGCAGTAAAACGTGCGCTCGCCAACCTGATCGACAATGCAGCCGAGGCGATGCAGACAAGCCTGCTTCGCATATTGACTGTAACTACCGAGTTGAGCGATGACGGAATGTCAGTCGAAGTAGCAGTGTGCGACACGGGCCATGGGCTTACAGACGATATTCGCGAACGGCTGTTTCTGCCGTTCTATTCCACGAAGCAGCGCGGAACAGGCTTGGGGCTTTCCATCGCGGCCAAGATTGCCCAGGAACATCACGGTTCGATTCGGGCAGAATCGAACGTCCCCAAAGGCGCGCGCTTTCTTCTGTGTCTGCCTGTGATGGAGAGCGCTGCGATTCGTGGTGATGCTGTAAGCGAGGCTGGCTCTGCAAATGTATCCTCGAAGACTGCGAAGAACGGCGCGACCAAGGGTGCGTTATCCTTTCCTACAGAAGAAATTGAAGTCAACTCTGAAGCTTCGCACTGAGTGAGTTTTCATCTTGAGAAAAAAATTAGCGCCGGTTCTCGATGAAATACTCGAAAACCGGCGCATTGTGCTGGTTAGAGTTAGATGTGTTGGCGTGCAATGACTCTTCTATGCGATGGCTTCGACATTGACGCGCTCTGAGATTTCGCTCAGAATCTCGTCGGCGGTTTGCTCGTCGTCTTCAATCGACTCCAGAATTGCGGCGTCGGAGTCAAGGCCAAGAAGTTCAGCCCAGCGCCGCAGTGTTCCGTAGACCGCGATTTCATGATGCTCGACCTGCTGCGCGGCACCTATCAGGCTGATATTTCTGATGGAAAAATCGGTGACATCGGTGATGATGTCTGAGGCTTCACTGATGAGGCCGTCGATTACTTTGCAGGTCTCCGTGCTGGTGTCGCCTGCGTTTTCTGAAAGCAGAGCTTCGACTTTGCGTACATGTTCCTGAGTTTCAGCGAGGTGGGTGCGGAAAGCGTCGGCTAGTTCTTCGTCGGTGGCGCTTTCGATAAGGTCGGGGAGGGCCTTGGTGATTTTCTGCTCCATATCGAGCGCCTTGCGGAGGTCGCTGATATAGAGGCTGCGGAGGTCTTCGATATGTGCGGAGAATAACTTCATCTGCTTGTCCTCTGTGTGTTGAAATGCATCTCTGTTCAGGACGGTCATGCCGCTCTTTCAGAGAGGTTCTAAAGCGCAATGTCATGTCGCATTTCTCGCGGCGAGAAATGTGTGGCATCTTCGTCGAATTGTTCGTGCGATGATTGCGTGCCTGCTTGGCCGCGCTAATCGTGCCTCGGAAGTGTTCAGGCGTACATGCCAGGCAATGTTGCCGAGGGTGGACTATGCCAAGCCCGGCTTTAATCTCCTACTAGGAGGCATCTCAGGAGCAGGAGGTTGCCCCTCCATGTGGAAAACATCTCAGCTGGAATTGCTATTCCGGAAGTTTTAGCAGGTCCCGGAAGGAGTTTGTCGATATATGATTCCATCGCGAATTCGAGGCTACAATCCTTAGAGGGTGCGCTGACGGAGCATGGTCTATGAATCACATACTGATCGTCGACGATGAGGCTGAGATTCGCGGATCTCTTGAAGAGATCTTGCGCGAAGAGGGCTATAGCGTCGCCAGCGCGGCTACCGCGGCTGAAGGAATCACGCTGATTCAGGATGCGCCCTATGATGTGGTGCTGCTTGATATCTGGCTGCCGGACCGGGACGGGCTCGATGTGCTGGGCGATGTGCACGCGCTGGCCGCGGAGTGGCGGCCTGAAGTTGTAATCATTTCAGGGCATGGCACCATCGAAACGGCCGTAAAGGCGACCAAGCTGGGGGCCTACGACTTTCTGGAAAAGCCATTATCGCTGGATCGCACTCTGATCGTTGTAAAGAACGCGGTGGAAGCGCGCCGGTTGCGGCGTGACAACCAGGAGTTCAAGAAGCAGTTTTCGGCGCAGAGCATTTTGACCGGCGAGAGTGTGCCGGCCAAGGCGCTGCGGCAGCAGATCCGGCTGATGGCGCCGACCAACGGGCGCGTGCTGATCTACGGCGAGTCGGGGACCGGCAAGGAACTGATTGCGCGCGCGATCCATGCGGAGAGTCTGCGGCGCGACAGCGTGTTTGTGGAGCTGAATTGCGCAGCTATTCCTGAGGCGCATATTGAGGCAGAGCTTTTTGGGGTGCGCCATGGGGCGTATCCAGCGGCGGTTTCTCCGGGCGGGCCGCCGGAGAAGCGAGGCACGCTGGAGCGAGCCGATGGTGGCACGCTCTTTCTGGATGAAGTGGGCGACATGAGCCTCAAGACTCAAGCCAAGGTGCTGGCGGCGCTGGATGAGCAGCTGTTCACGCCCGTTGGCGGAACGCAGCCGATTCGCGTCGATGTGCGGGTGATCGCGGCGACAAACAAGAATCTGGAAGAGGAGATTCTCAAGGGGAACTTTCGCGAAGACTTGTTCTACCGGCTCAATGTGGTGCCGTTTTCGGTGCCGCCGCTGCGGGAGCGCAAGCAGGATATTCCGCCGCTGACGCGAGAGTTTCTGAACGAGTTTGGGCGACAGTATGGACGACCTCGCATGGAGGTTAGTGAAGAGGCGCTCGAAGTGTTGGGACAGCATAACTGGCCCGGCAATGTTCGCGAACTGCGCAACCTGGTGGAGCGGGTGTTAATTCTGAATCCGCGTGCACTCCGCATTGAGCGCAAGCATCTGCCGCCCCTGACGCAGCGGGCCAGTGCGCGCAACGCTGATGATTTCTCAACGCTGCAGCAGGCGCGCGACGCTTATGAGCGGGACTATATTCTGAAGAAGGTAGATGAGGTCAAGGGCAATATCAGCCGCGCGGCGGAGCTGTTGGGGCTGGAGCGGAGTCATCTCTATCGCAAGATGAAGGCGCTGGGGATCGCGGTGCGGGAGTAGGCTGTGCTACTTCGCGTCGATAGGCCCGATCGCCGATTCATTCAATCCGGCGCGAGGATTAACCTGGAAGTCCCAGACACTGGCATTCATATCTTTGGACGAGAGAATCTCCACCAACGCGTATTCGCCGATCAGCAGTGGCTCTTTGGGTTTGAGCTTGAGCCAGTGTTTGCCGGGCAGGACCTCGACCGTTGCGGGGATGACGTTCTCTTCCTGCGTGATACTACCCGTGGGACCTAGGTGAACCGTACCGACGATGCGGACCGACTTGCGCTCGTCCACGCGCACGATTGCGAAGCCGGAGTTGGGTGAGGTTGCACCATGCTTGGGATGTTGAACGGCGCCGGCCCCGTGGGTATCGACGGTGATGGAGTGGGAGAGGACTTGCTCCGTTTCTCCCGAATCCTTGCTATCTAACGAGAGATAAAGCGTAGGTTCGTTGACGTGAATATGAACCTTGGCTGCGGGGCCTTCGAGCTCGACGTGAGCCAACTGCCCTTGCAGCGGAAGGACGGCGCGGAGGCCGTGTTGGCGGGCCATCTGCAGGTCGCCGGTGGAGGGTACGATCTCGACCAGCTCGGGCGTGCCGTGGAATTCGTCGAGAACGAAGACGCCATCCTGGTCAGGCAGATTGAGGCCTCGGGCGACCTCGGGCATGCGGTCTCTTTGCGCCTGGCGTTCTGCGGCTGCTTCTTTGTCAAGCGCGGCGGCCTCCTCCATCGCGGGAGAATTCGCCTGCTGCGCCAGTACGGCCTGCTGCTGCTCCCACTTGTGCGTGGCTGGCCAGTCAATCAGGTCGTTGGGCAGTTCTTCCCAGTCGCCACCGCGTTCGACGGAGATGTAACGTACGCGGTCGCCTACAACTTCGTATTTGCGGACTACCTGATAGCTGCCGTCTTTGAGGACAAGGCGGTGATTGACCTGAACGCCGGGGATGTCGGGCTTGAGGGGGAGGGGTGTCTTGTTCTGCTTGTCTTCGCTGGTCTGGGCGTTGGCCCCTGGGGCCGCCAGCTGGTACGCTGCGACGCCAAGAAGCAGCGTCAGAACGGTTCTGGCGATGAGCGGAATGGGCTTGCGAAGCATGTTCGTCAGTTTAGACGAACGCACGTGAAGTTGGTGTTATGAGACTTTTGGAGCCGAAGGCGTTTCTTTTGGGACAGCCTAATGTGATGGTGCGAGTCCAATCTTGTGTATGCTTGTAACAGGTGGAGATGCGTCTGAAGATCGACAGAGATTTGCAGCATGGAGCCGACAGCCAATTCTGGGCTGTGCGCGCCACTACGCTCGTCTGTCTGATTCTGCTTACGCTGCTGACGTTCGTACAGGTTGCGCACGTGCATCCTGCTGCGGCGGACGGAGATCACTGCCCTATCTGCGTGGTGATGCACTCGGCTGCTCCTATAGCCGTGGTTGCGCCGCCAGTTGTTTTTACGACAGGATCGGCCCCGGTTCCGGTTCCTGTGGTTCATTCTGTCGTACGGCCGTGGAGTTGCAGTCTATTTAACCGCCCCCCTCCTGCACAAGCCTGAGATGCCCTCGATGAAGCGCGCCCGGCGCTGTAAGCCGTGGGGCGCATTTCCAGAGTGAGCGCGGGTCCGGATTCTCATCCAAAGTTAGATCACGATACGAACCTGACACCGCCTGCAATCGTTCTGGAAAACGATCGTCACGATGCATTTTCTGGATCTATTTGGAGGTTTTGCTTATGCCGTCAATTCGAGGCCTTATATTTCGGCTTTTCGCATTCATCTTTCTCGCGTTTGCAGCTTCGCTGTCTTTCAGTCAATCCGGGGGTAACTCTGGAACGGTTTCAGGCACGGTCGATGATGGCACTGGCGCGGTTGTACCGGGCGCCAAGGTAACGATCTCCAACCCGGTGAGCGGCTATACGCGTTCAGCGGAGACAGACACGACCGGCCACTATAAGTTTCCCAATCTGCCGTTCAATCCCTATCACCTGACGATCTCGGCGCCGGGCTTTAATGCCTATCACCGCGATGTGGATGTGCGTTCAACGGTAGCTCTGGTTCTCACTGACAGCCTGAAGATCGGCGCAGCAGCAACGACAGTCACCGTTGACGCCGGCGACCTGCTGGAGAACGACTCGACCTTCCACACAGACGTCGATCGCGAGCTTTTTGAAAAACTGCCGCTGGAGAGCGCGTCTTCGTCGCTGAGTTCGCTGGTGACGTTGTCATCGCCGGGCGTCTCGGCGGATTCGAACGGTCTCTTCCACGGGCTGGGGGATCACGCTTCCAACTCATTTTCGATCGATGGGCAGTCGATTACGGATCAGCAAAGCAAGGTCTTTTCCAACCAGCTTCCGTCGAATTCTATTCAATCAATGGAGGTTATCTCCGGCGCTCCACCGGCTGAGTATGGAGGCAAGACGGCGCTTGTGATCCAGGTAACAACGCGGTCAGGTCAGGGTGTGACGACGCCGACAGGCAGCGTTACGAGTTCGTATGGTGCCTTTGGCTCTGTAACTGGAGCGATTGATCTGAGCTACGGCGGCAAGAACTGGGGCAATTTTATTGAGATTGACGGACTAAATACCGGGCGCTTTCTCGATCCGCCGGAGTTTCGTGTCTTTCATGCCAAGGGCAATGAAGAGAACATCTTCGACCGCATTGACCGCAGCTTTACGGACAAGGATTCTGTGCATCTTGATCTGAATTACAGCCGCTCGTGGTTTCAGACGCCGAACACTTACGACAATCTGAACGTGCAAAATGTCGTCTCGAGTGGGACTAGCGCGGAGCCGATCATTGGTGCCGTAGGCGATGCCGATCAGCGGTCGCAAATCGGGACATTCAATATCGCGCCAACATACACACGGGTGATTGACGACCACACCGTCTTCAACTTTGGACCGTACATTCGGCGTGATGACTATAACTACTACCCGAGCGGTAATCCGCTGGCGGATAGTGGTGCACCGAATGAGCAGACATCATCGATTGCGCAGGCGCGTACACTGACGAACGCAGGCGCGCATGCGGATATCTCCTACTCGAAGGGCATACAGAGCATCAAGGTTGGCGCGATGTATTCGCAGACATTCCTGCGCGAGAACGATCAGCTGGGTATTGTGAATCCGACCTACAACTCGCCCTGCGTCGATGCGAGTGGCTCCCCTCTTGTGGGATATGAGAGCCCGCAATCGTGCGGGGGAAACCTGCCGAATCCCAACTACCTGGCAGTGCTTGCGCCGTATGACCTGACGCGCAGTGGCAGCTTGTTCAGCTATGCCGGACGCGCAGATATAAAAGAGCTTGCGCTATTTGCGCAGGATCAGATCACGGCGGGGAACTGGCTGTTTAACCTGGGTATTCGCGGCGATCTTTACAACGGATTGACTGCGGCGCGGCAGGCAGAGCCGAGACTTGGAGTCTCATACAAAATCAAGCGCACGAGCACAGTTCTTCGTGCATCCTATGCGCGGACGCTGGAGACGCCGTTCAACGAGAATCTCGTCCTATCAAGCGAGGGTTGTTTGAATGAGGTGCTGAATCCGTTACTGGCCTGCAGTCCGGGCGCAACGGGCACGCTGGAGCCGGGCTTTAAGAACGAGTTTCATGCAGGACTACAACAGGCGTTCGGCAAGAATTTCGTGGTCAGCGGCGACTACATCTGGAAGTACACTCACAACGCCTTCGATTTCAGCGTGCTTGGGAATACGCCGATCACCTTCCCGATTGACTGGCATAACTCAAAGATTCCCGGCTTGGCAATTCGCGCGGATGTGCCGAATTTTCATAACATTTCGGGATACCTCATTGTTTCGTCTGTGGCTGCTCGGTTCTTCCCGCCTCAGGTGGGTGGTGCAGGAGCGACGGTGGGCCAGACAGGCCTGCCGTTCCGAATCGACCATGACGAGAAGCTGAACCAGACGACCCATGTGCAGTACCAGGTCCCGGGCAGGCTTGGGCCGTGGATCAGCTGGAACTGGCGCTATGACAGCGGTCAGGTTGCAGGCTCGGTTCCCTGCTATAACGACACGGGTGATCCGAACACTTCGTGCGGTTCGGCGACGCTGCCGGACGGGACGCCGGCGATCGATCTAAGCGGCCTGACTGCGGATGAAGAGGCGCAGGCCGGCTTTATTTGTGATGGGGTTAAGGCCACGCCTGAACTCGGACTGCCAGCATTGTGCCCTGCAAGCGGATTCAAGTCGAGCCTTGTTCGCATTCCGGCGCCAAATACGGAGAACAACGACAAGAATCCGCCACGCATCGCGTCGCGCAATCTCTTTGACGCATCGATCGGGCAGGATAATCTCTTCCACGGCGACAAGCAGAAGTGGAGCCTGCGGCTTTCGGCGGTCAACATCACCAACAAGTACGCGCTATATAACTTCCTCTCCACTTTCAGCGGAACGCACTATGTAACTCCGCGTTCGCTTTCGGCGGAGATTGGTTTTCACTTCTGATTCAACTGCGGCAAATTTTAAATGGCGGGGCGAAGAGGCCTGCCCTTTCTGCTTATGAGGAAAATCAGAACTGTGGCTCCAACTGCTGGCGATATGCCTCGTAGATGGGCTGCGTGAAGCAAACGAAGATTACGCTCTCGATGGCTTCATTGCGATCGAGCTCTGCGGTGGTTTCGCGCACCGCGATCTCGGCTGCGCGCTCGATGGGGAAGCCGAAGATTCCGCAACTGATGGCGGGGAAGGCGAGTGTCCGCACGTCGTGCTTCCGCGCAAGATTGAAGCAGGAAACGTAGCAGCTTGCCAGCTTCGCCTCCTCCTCATCTTCTCCACCGCGCCAGACGGGGCCGACCGTATGGATGATGTACTTTGCCCGCAGACGGTAGCCTTTGGTGATCTTGGCATCGCCGGTTTTGCAGCCGTGCAACAGGCGGCTTTCGGCGACAAGTTCAGGACCTGCGGCACGATGAATGGCGCCATCGATGCCTCCGCCGCCGAGCAGTGAGCTGTTGGCGGCGTTGACGATGGCGTCTACGGCGAGAGTGGTGATGTCGCCCAGGGTGACTGTGATGCGGTTGGTCGTCAACGATCTCTCCTTCTGCAAAATTAGGATGCTTGTGTCCGAGAGACTCGGCGGGAATTTCGGGCTTCCCTCTAAAGCCGGATTCTGCCATACTTGATTGTGCCCACCAGGTACGTCCAAACCAATCATTCCAATCCAGAGGTTGCACCCATGTCGGCAAAGTACATCTTTGTGACGGGCGGAGTCGTGTCCAGTTTAGGTAAAGGGCTGGCGGCTGCGTCAATCGGCTGCCTGCTTGAAAGCAGGGGACTTAAGGTCAACCTGATGAAATTCGACCCGTATCTTAACGTCGATCCGGGCACGATGTCGCCCTTTCAGCACGGCGAGGTCTTTGTGACCGACGATGGCGCGGAGACAGATCTCGATCTTGGCCATTATGAGCGATTTACGCATGCTCATCTCTCGCGGGAGAACAATCTGACCACGGGTCGTATTTACGAGCAGATCATTCTCAAAGAGCGACGCGGCGATTACCTTGGAAAGACGGTTCAGGTCATTCCTCACGTCACCAACGAGATCAAGAATGCGATGCGCAAGGTGGCTTCGCATGGTGCCGATGTGGTGATTGTGGAGATTGGTGGTACGGTGGGCGACATCGAGTCGCTGCCGTTTCTTGAGGCTATCCGCCAGATGCGGCAGGAGCTTGGGCGCGAGAATACGGTCTTTGTCCACGTGACGCTGGTGCCGTGGATTGCAGCGGCGCAAGAGTTGAAGACCAAGCCGACGCAGCACTCGGTAAAGGAACTGCTGGGGATCGGGATTCAGGCGGATATTCTGCTGTGCCGGACGGACCGCTATCTGCCTAAAGAAATGAAGTCGAAGATTGCCGCCTTCTGCAATGTAGAAGAGCGGGCTGTAGTGACGGCGAAAGACGTGCAGTCCATCTATGAGTGCCCGCTGGTATTTGCGCATGAGGGCGTGGATGCGCTGGCGCTCAAGTATCTGCACATAGACGCTCCCGAGCCGGATCTGACCAAGTGGAAGGATATTGTCGAGCGCGCTTATAACCCGAAGGACAGTGTTTCCATCGCGATTGTGGGTAAGTACGTCGAGTATGAGGATAGCTATAAGTCGCTGAAAGAAGCCCTGGTGCACGGCGCGCTGGCACATAATCTCAAGCTTGAAGTTACGTGGATTGAGGCTGATGGATTGGAAGCGAAAGAGCCGGGCGATCGGAGTTATGAGCAGCAGTTAGCTGGATTTGACGGAATTCTGGTGCCGGGCGGCTTTGGCAAGCGTGGCATTGAAGGAATGCTGCTGGCGATTCGATATGCGCGCGAGAACAAGATACCTTACTTCGGAATTTGCCTGGGCATGCAGACGGCGTGCATCGAGTTCGCGCGCAATGTATGTGGACTGAAGTCGGCAAATTCAAGCGAATTCGATCCCGCGACGGAGCACCGCGTCATCTACAAGCTGCGCGAGTTGCTGGGCGTGGAAGAGATGGGTGGCACGATGCGGCTGGGCGCGTGGGAATGCGTGCTGGAGCCTGGTTCGCTGGCATCGAAGGCTTACGGTGCGACTGAGATCAGCGAGCGGCATCGCCATCGCTATGAGTTCAACCGCGAGTATGAAGCGCTGCTGACCGGTGGCGGTTTGAGGCTAACGGGAACCACTCCCGATGCGACGTATGTAGAGATCGTCGAGATACCCGATCATCCATTCTTCTTGGGCTGCCAGTTCCATCCTGAGTTCAAGTCCAAGCCGCTCGAGCCACATCCGCTGTTCCGGGATTTTGTGGCGGCAAGTTACAAGAACAGGATGGAAAGACCGGCGATAGAGAAAGAGTTGGGCGCAGTTACTGCTGCTAGTTGAGCAGGATAGCTCCGTTCACCTTTCCAGCTAGTGCACGGTCGAAGGTAACCAGTCGACAATTCATTGTGTGGCTGAATGCGGATAGATACGCATCAGCCCACTCTTTCGGAGACGCCTGGCCGGAAGTAGTGTTATCTCGAAACCCCGCTTCCAGGTCTGCCGGTTCTTCAGCAAACACTGCGCCACCGTCCTCTAGCCACCGATCGTACGCTTTCCACGCTTCCGATTGCGTCAGTGTTCCTTTACCCATCACAGCTTTTGTTGTGAGGAGCCGCAACAATGCAAGCTGTGTCAGCCTGCAAAATAGCAGCGAAGTGCCGGACGGCAGATTCGTATACCATTTCCAGGCGGCTCGAAAGTGCTCGTGGTCAGGCGAGGTCAGAGCCAGCCAGACGTTTACATCAGGGAAAACCGATGATGTCATAGATTTGATCGTTAGTCAGGCGGATCGAACCAGGTGCGCGTGATTTCAAAATAGGATGGGCAAGCCGTTTGACTGGCATAGGGACGGCATCGTCGAGTTCTTTATCGATACTGCGCAGGACTATTTGCCGGATGGACGTTCCTTCTTCTGCAGCCCTGATCTTCAGCTGACGGTATTTGATGTCTGGAATGTCCAAAGTAGTACGCATAAGCCATATTACCATATTTATGGTTTTATGGCATGCCTTGCGAGTGGAGATGAGCCTTGGACGTGGTTTGTGTTCTTATAGGTGAGTTATGACGAAGGCGTTTGAAATCGGTCCAGTCCATGTTGGCGGCGGGAAGCTTTTCCTGATTGCCGGGCCGTGTGTAATTGAGTCGGAGAAGCATGTAAGGATGATGGCGGATGCGATTCAGAGAATCACATCGGACCTCGGCGTCCCGTATATCTTCAAGGCCAGCTACGACAAGGCGAACCGGACCTCGGTGAAGAGTTTTCGCGGGCAGGGACTGGTCGAGGGCACCCGAATCCTGGGCGCGCTTGCCAAGGAGACCGGGCTGCCGGTGCTGACCGATGTACATGAGCCGGACCATTGCGCGATAGCGGCCGAAGCGGTGGATGTACTGCAGATTCCTGCCTTCCTTTGCCGGCAGACGGACCTGCTGGTAGCGGCTGGAAAAACCGGGCGTGCGGTCAATATCAAGAAGGGCCAGTTTGTAGCACCCTGGGATATGCAGTATCCCGTGGAGAAGACGCGGTCGACGGGGAATGAGCGGGTGTTTCTGACAGAACGCGGAGCGACCTTTGGATATAACACGCTGGTCGTCGACTACCGCTCGCTGCCGGTGATGCGGCTCTTTGGGCCGGTAGTCTTTGATGGCACGCACTCCGTGCAGCAGCCTTCTGCGATGAGCGGCGTGAGTGGCGGCCAGCCGGAGTATATTCCACTGCTGGCGCGGGCCGCAGTGGCAGCCGGCGTAGACGGGCTATTTCTAGAGGTGCACGATGACCCGACGCATGCCAAATCCGATGGAGCCAACGCTCTTGATTTGAAGCGGCTGAAGCCGTTGCTGGAGACGCTGCTTGCGATTCACGCGGCGGTAAAGCCGGCGGCTCATTAGACATCTGCGCTGATAAGATTTCGTTATGTTTGAAATGGTGAATCGTTCCTTTGGGCGGCGTTGGGCTTTTTCCGCCGCGACTTCGTTGGCATTGTGTTTTCTCGCCTTTACTTCTCCATTCGCGCAGGGACAAGCTGCAAAGAGTGAGGTCGAGGCTGTGCTGAAAGGCCTCAATCGCAGTCGCAGCCTTGGGCCTGTTGCCGTTTCTCCCGATGGCGCATTGCTGGCGTTTGTGGAGCGAGTGAAAAACAACTGGCAGGTTGAGTTGGCGCCGATGAGTGATCCGGCGAAGACGACCCGCGTCACTGCGGGCAAGAAGGACGACGGCACATGCGGCGAGAGTATGGTCGCATGGGCGCCGGACTCGCGGCGTCTGGCCTTTGTCGGCAATTGCCCCGGTGGCGGTCAGGATAATGTTTTCGTGGCCAAAATCGGGGGAGATTTTGCGCAGGGCAAGCCGAAGATTGATGTGGACCGGCTGACTGAGGCCAAGGGCGAAACGGGTTTCCCGACGTTCTCGCCGGATGGGTCGAAGATCGCTTTTCTCTATGTAGAAGGGGCCACCCGCGAGGCCGGTGCACTTGCGGCTATGAAGCCGTGGGCGGGCGTCATCGGCGAAGATGGCGTCGAGATTCAGCGTATTGCAGTGATCGACGCATCGGCCCACGCTGCGGTGCCTGCACAGGAGACTCCTGCCAAGTTGCATGTCTATGAGTTTGACTGGTCGCCGGACTCAAAATCGCTGGCCTATGTTGCGGCCAATCCGCCAGGCGAAAATAACTGGTGGGTGGCGAAGCTGTATACGCAGAGCCTGGGCGGGCAGCCGGCTGCGATTCTCGCTCCGGAAGAGGTTGCTGGGCAGTTGCATGGATTGCAGATTGCTGTGCCGCGATGGTCTCCGGATGGGAAGTCTATCGCGTTCATTGGTGGCCTCATGAGCGACCAGGGCTCGACAGGCGGCGATCTTTGGCTGCTACCTGCTGCGGGCGGCGAGCCGCGCAACCTGACTCCAGAGCGGAAGTCGAGTCCGGCGTGGTTTACCTGGGCCGATAATGCCCATCTGTTCGCCAGCGAACTGGCTGGTGGCGATAGCCGGTTGGTGCGTCTGCCGGTGGAGGGCGGTGAAGCGCAGGTAGTCTACAGCTTTCCGGGAACGGCCGGTGACGGGCGGCTTCATCTGAGTTTGTCCTCTACAAGCGACCACTCCACGTTTGTCTTCAATGCGAGCTCGTTCGATAACCCGATGGAAGTTTATGCAGCATCGTCCTCCGCCTCTGTTAGGGATCTGAGTGGGCTGCGACAGCTTACGCACGTCAACGCTGACGCGGAACGTATCTGGGGCAACGTGGAGTCGCTGAGCTGGAAGAATGAGGGTTTTGATGTGCAGGGATGGTTGCTTTATCCCGTGCACTACGATCCTGCGAAGAAATATGGGCTGATCGTGCTGGTGCATGGCGGCCCCGCAGCCGCGGCGATGTCGTCGTGGGGTGGTCGCGGAGGTTTCAGCGGGACGGCGTTTTCTGCGCTGAATTATTTTGTGCTGGAGGCGAATCCGCGGGGCAGCTACGGGCAGGGCGAGGCCTTTACTGCGGCTAACCGCAAGGACTTCGGCTACGGCGATCTGCGTGACATTCTCAAAGGCGTTGACACAGTTTTGGCGAAGTATCCTGTCGACGCCGATCGCGTGGGCATAACAGGCTGGAGCTATGGCGGGTTCATGACGATGTTCGCGGTTACGCAGACTGACCGCTTCAAGGCAGCTGTAGCGGGCGCAGGTATCTCGAACTGGCAAAGCTACTACGGTGAGAATTCAATAGACCAGTGGATGACACCGTATTTTGGGGCTTCGGTTTATAAGGATCCGGCAGTCTATGCCAGGAGCTCCGCCATCAACTACATCGACAAGATCAAGACACCTACGCTTGTAGTTGTGGGCGATCGTGACGGCGAGTGTCCGGCGCCACAGTCCTTCGAGTTCTGGCATGCGTTGCGCGATGAACACGTGCCGACGCGGCTGGTGGTGTATCCCAACGAGGGGCATGGATTCGTGAATCCGGATCACCGTACCGATGTGCTTGCGCGCGCACTGAACTGGTTTGCTCAGTACATGCCTGCGAAGTAAGCGGCGGCTGTTTCAAATACAACCTGGCATGATGCGAGGCTTGGTGACTGTGCCGCCGGACCTCGCAGTAAAGCGATTTTCTCAACTTGACAATCGTGTATTTGCATCGTAGTTTGGTTGCCGGAATCGGGTCTGGCTTCGCAATGCTGCGAATGGCCGGACGAGGGAGCGCGTTGATGCGAAGCGGATTGCGATGGATGACGGGAGCGGTGGTCGCGGCTTTTTTGACCTTTACTGCTGGCATGCTGGTAATGGCCCAGGATGCGGCGAAGGCGGCAGACAAACCAGTCGATACGGCGACGATGCTTTTCATGGACACAAGTCTGTCTGCTGAGCAGCGCGCGATGGACCTGGTGAAGCGAATGACGTTGGAGGAGAAGGCGTCGCAGCTGGTGAACCAGGCTCGGGCGATTCCGCGGCTCAACGTGCCGGGGTACGACTGGTGGAGCGAGAGCCTGCATGGCGTCGCGGTAAATGGAACGACCGAGTTTCCTGAGCCGATCGGGCTTGCGGCGACATTCGATCCGGCGGCCATTCATGCAATGGCCGAGGCCATCAGCACCGAGGGGCGCATCAAGCATGTGCAGGCGGTTCGCGCCGGCCACAGCAATATCTTCGAGGGCCTGGATTTCTGGGCGCCCAACATCAACATCTTTCGCGATCCGCGTTGGGGCCGTGGACAGGAGACCTATGGTGAAGACCCGTTCCTGACGGGCCGCATGGGCGTAGCGTTCGTCACTGGAATGCAGGGCAACGAGCCGTATGCGACGCCGAAGTATTACAGGGTGATCTCCACACCGAAGCATTATGCCGTACACAGCGGGCCTGAGCCGACGCGGCACTTTGCCGATGTAGATGTGAGCCGGCACGATGAGATGGATACGTACCTTCCTGCTTTTCGAGCAGCGGTGACTGAGGGAAAGGCCGGGTCGGTGATGTGCTCGTACAACTCAATCAACGGCGAACCGGGGTGCGCAAACCACTTCCTGCTGGAAGATCAACTACGCGGGAAATGGGGATTTCAGGGATATGTGGTTTCGGACTGTGGAGCGGTGATCGATATCTTCAACGGGCACCACTACAAGCCGACACAGGCGCAGGCCTCTTCGATCTCGCTGGCACGCGGGATGGACAACGAGTGCGCAGACTTCTTTGCGAAGGTGACGGACGATCACGACTACAAGCCGTATGTAGATGGCGTGCGGCAGGGGTACCTCGACGAGCGTGATATGGATAAGGCGCTTGTTCGGTTGTTTACAGCACGGGTGAAGCTGGGGATGTTCGATCCGCCGGAGATGGTGCCGTATTCGAAGATCGACGAGAAGGAACTGGACAGCGCCGAACACCGGGCACTCGCGCGCAAGCTGGCGAACGAGTCGATGGTGCTGTTGAAGAACGACGGAGTGCTGCCGCTGAAACCAGCGGTGAAGAAGATCGCCGTAGTGGGCCCCCTGGCTGACCAGACGCGCGTGCTGTTAGGGAACTACAACGGTACACCGACGCATTCTGTGAGTGTTTTGGAAGGGCTGGAGGCGGAGTTTCCCGGAGCAGAGATCAGGTTTGTGCCCGGCACACGCTTCCTGCGGGATGACGGTAATCCTGTGCCTGCGGCATGGCTGACGACGGATGACGGCAAGCCCGGTCTCAAAGCGGAATATACGAGTGGGCTGAGCCTGATGCCGGGAGGGCCGCCGCCTACACCGATCATCAGTCGCAATGAACCGGCGGTTGATCTTACCGCGGCGAATCTGCCTGCCGAAGCCAAAGGCAAATCCGGCCTGAGCGTGCGCTGGAGCGGATTTCTGACGCCGGCAGAGACGGGCGACTACGGGCTCGGAATTCTCTCAAGCGGATTTGCCAGTGTCATGTTGGACGGTAAGCAGATGGCGCAGGCGTTTTCGATGGGCGGTACCAGCTCCAAGCTCGGCAAGGTGCATCTGGAGAAGGGAAAGAAACTGCCTATCATCGTGACCTTCGGGACTCTTGGCGCAGGCGACCCGAAAGCCCAGTTGATCTGGGCTTCTGCTGTCATGACGCCTTCGCCGGAAGCCGTAGCTGCGGCCAAGGCTGCCGACGTGGTGGTAGCTGTAGTGGGCATTACCAGCCAGCTCGAAGGCGAGGAGATGCCGGTCAGCGAGGAGGGCTTTCTGGGTGGCGACCGCACCAGTCTCGATCTGCCCAAGCCGGAGGAAGCACTGCTTGAGTCGGTAGCTGCCGTAGGCAAACCACTTGTGGTTGTTCTGATGAATGGCAGTGCGTTGGGCGTGAACTGGGCCAACGGACATGCCAACGCGATCGTTGAAGCGTGGTACTCCGGCGAAGAGGGTGGAGCGGCCGTGGCAGAAACTTTGAGCGGGAAAAATAATCCTGCAGGACGGTTGCCGTTGACCTTCTACACCGATGTGAGCCAACTGCCGCACTTCGAGGAATACTCGATGAAAGGCCGCACTTACCGGTACTTCGAGGGCAAGCCGCTATATCCATTTGGGTATGGGTTGAGCTATTCCAGCTTTTCGTACGGCGAGCTTGTGCTACCCACAGGTGCGGTGAAGGCTGGCGAGCCGGTGAAAGCCGAAATCACCGTGACCAACAGCGGTTCGCGTGCCGGCGACGAAGTGGTGCAGCTTTACCTCAGCTTTCCTGACGTAAAGGGAGCTCCTCTGAAGGCGCTGCGCGGCTTTCGGCGAGTGCATCTGGAGCCGGGAGCGAGCGAGAAGGTGCAATTTGAGCTGAAAGATCGCGATTTGGGGATGGTGACTGAGATTGGCGATCCGATTATCGCGGCAGGTGAGTACAAGGTGCGTGTGGGCGGAGGCCAGCCCGGCACAGATGCGGCGGGAGTTAGCGGTACCTTCAAGATCGAAGGCCAGGTCAGTCTGCCTGAATAGGAAGCTTACGCAGGAGCCGAATCGGTTCCCGATTCACGGCTTCGCTCGCGTTTCGCCTGATGATTCGTCCATCAGCTATATGACAGGGCGTTGGTCCAGCCTGCCTCGGCGTGAGCAGGGGGCACCTTCGCCCTGATACACTTTTCTTTCGGACACCCTTCCGAATATTGATCTTGCAGTTGACCGTTCTGCCGTTACGAAGGCGGGACGGGGAGGTTTCATGCAGCGGTTGCTGACGCTTGTTTTTCTGCTGTGCCTGGCACTTCCGGCCGGCATTTCCATCTCGGGTTGCACACGTAATCCTGCCGGTAACTATTGCAATGGCCAAGGCTACGGCCTGAAACTGACGGACGTCGCTTCAATTGACCTGGAGCCACGCACGACGGGCGTTTCGATTGCTTTTGGGCAAACGCAGCAAGTTTCCTCACCCAGAGCGCTGACCTGCAAAGGCAGTGCAGCCAGCGTTGCCGGCTTTATCTACGGAACCACCAACAACCAGCTCCTGGATATTTCCCCGACTGGCCAGATGTGCGCTGGAACGTGGAACCGGCGCAGCGGCGGCGGTATTCCTGATTACACGATCTGCAACCTGCCGTCTCCGCTGCCCTCCACCAAGGGACTGCCCTACGCCACCGCATTTATTACGGCGGCGGCCAACGGTGTGACGTCGAACCAGGTTGAGGTCTTTGTTCACGCTCCAGTGACTGCGGTTTCTCTGGTGCTTGAGCCGCTCGGCAATCCGACCGCTACGATTACCGGATGCCTTTCCCAGACACAGACCGCGCAGCTTGACGCACAGGCGTTCTATTCCTCGAACGGAAGCCAGCAGTTGTTGTGCTCGCCGACGCCTACAGCGGCCAATCCGAGCCTACCCAGCTGTTCACAGGCTGTCGGTGATCTGAGCTATAGCTCACAAAACACCTCGGTAGCCACGATCGACCAGAATGGCGTCATTACAGCCGTGCTTCCTGGCACGACATACATCACAGCTTCTCTGGCCGGATCCGGTTCATCAGCCGGCTATTTCTCGACCTGCCCGCCAGCCTCAATCAACGTAAGTCTGAACGGCTCGACGTCGGGCACCGTGACCCAGGGCGTGTCGCAAAACTTGGTGACCACGATCACGGACACCAAGGGCAACACGATTCAGGGTCTGACGGTGGACTACCAGTCGACCAATCCGGCCGACATCAGTGTAGGTGCCGGCGGCACGATTACTGCAAATTTTGCGGGTGAAGCGACAATCTACGCCGTGTGCCAGCCGACAACCTGCAATCCCGCGCCGATTGACAAGGTAGGCATCAACCAGACCGGCACCTCGATTACGAGCAACTCGGTGACGATTACCACTCCGGGCGTTGCCAGCGACTATGTCTGGTATGGCAGCCCGATGTCGCCCGCGTATCCCGCCGGTAGCGTGGAAGGGTATTCGTCTCCTTCTGGATTCAGCCTGCCGGGATATACGCCGAGCGCGGGTTCGCAGTACTTTACGCCTGTTCAGCTGATTACAGGCACGATCGGTTCACCGGTCAAAATGCCGTACGTGCCTAACTCGATGGTGCTTGACCGGACTGGAACCAATCTTTATTTCGGTTCGAGCCACGAGCTGATGATCTATGCCGCTACCACCAACTCGCTCTCCAAGGAAGATGGCAGCGTGCCCGGTGTCGTGTTGGCTGCGGCGCCCGATAACTCGAAAATTCTGATCAACGATCCGCTGCGCAAGCTGTTCTACATCTATACGCCGACCTCGGGCGCATCCTCGTCGTACAGCGGCGTGGGTACTTCGGGAAAGTGGACACCGGATTCCAAGACGCTGTACATCGTAGGCACGAGTTATCCCACCGACGCCTCAGGCGCAGCAACGCCGACGCCGACATTGTTTGTCTACAACGTGAATACCGGATTTACGACGTACACGTTACCGGATGCTTCTTCCAGTCTGACCGTCACCGTGCCGAGTGTTGGCGCCTTCCTTAGCGGAGACACCACATTGGCCCACGGCTGGTGCCCGTCGATCGATCCAAACACCGGATACATCGTCCAGGCTTATCCTCAGATGGCATCCGTGCCGAAAGAAACCGAGATCCTCGGTGCGACTATCGATGGAGCGCACATTCTGGGTCTGAGCAAGGGAGCCGCTTCGCCCGTGCTGACAGATATCAACGTGAGCTTTGCCAATAGCCTGAACAACGGCGCATGCCCGGCGGTAGCGAGTGGGGGAAGCTTTACCAGCACAAACATCACAAACTCTCCCGTAACCGCGTATCCGCAGACAACGATTGCAACCCCGGCCGGGGTGACCGTGAATGCAGTCAACCAGGTCTTGCCTTCGCCGGCTTCGAATGTGGCTTTTATCACCTACTCGGCGACAGGCAACTCGACTGGCACGGCGAATCTGCCTTACTACACACCTGTCTCCGGAGCCTCAGCCGGACCGGTAAACTATGTGACGCTGAATGGATCGCCGACCGCGCCGATTGCGGGTGTCTTCAGTCTCGACGACACCAAGTTTTTCGTCTCGACTTCGGGCGACAATCTTGTGCATATCATTGATCTGAAGGCGACGCCGTATCAGGACACACAGCAGGTGAGTCCGGGTCTTGTGGATATCAATGGCAATCCACTGCCGGCCACGGTGATCGTTGTTAAGCCACGCGCTACAACATAAGCTGATTCACAATCTAAACGGAAAGCTCGCGAGCATTATGCGCGAGCTTTTCTGCTTCCGGACCGTGGAAGATTCTCCCCATGTACCTGGACATATTTGGGTCAACTCAGCACGATAGAATCGAAAGATGATTAAGGGGATTTCTTTCCTGCGCCCTGCCAGTAACCACGCCGACTTTGAGCGGCTGGCGAGTTTTTTTTCGGCGCTGGGATTTGTGCCAGGGAGCGGCTGGGATGAAGCGGAGAGCAAGGGCGCCTCGTTTCTGGCTCCGCTGGGCAATCTGGAGTTAGTCGAAGGCGCAATGCCGGCGAAGGCAGATGTGTTCATAGAAGTTACGCAACTGGACGCAGTGCGCGAGGCCGCCGTGGCCTGGGGGCGGCAGTACGGCGCGAGTCCGGGGATGGCAATCTCCGAGACCGAAGAGACACATTGGAAGTCGCGACTGTTTACCATTGAGCCGGTCGTGGGGCAGTCCTTTGCGTTCTGGGAAAACACAGAGCCGCTCAAGGGTAAGCCGATTGCTGTTGAAGGCGACCTCTCTGCGAAAGGGATGCGCTTTGCCATCGTTGTAGCGCGCTGGAATGCGGTGATCACCGACCGATTGCTGGAAGGTACCCTGGATGCGCTGCTGCGCAGCGGCGCGGCGCGGTCTGAGATAGAGATTGTGCGTGTGCCGGGTGCGTGGGAGGTTCCAGCAGCGGCGCGCACGATAGCCGAGCTAGGCAAAGTGGACGCCCTAATCACGCTGGGCTGCCTCATTCGCGGCGAGACGGCACACTACGAGGCGATCTACAACGAAGTGTCGCGGGGCATTGGCCAGTCGCAGCAGGATACGGGTGTTCCACATGCCTTTGGGGTGCTGACCTGCGAGACGCTGGAGCAGGCCTTGAATCGCGCCGGTATCAAGGCTGGCAATAAAGGCTTTGAGGCTGCCGTGGCCGCGATTGAGATGGTATCGCTCCGTCGCAAGCTGTTGGCGGACTCGCCTGATCGCGAGGACGCATGAGCGCGGGCACGCGGCGCAAGTCGCGCGAACTGGCGATGCAGATGCTCTTCCAGGGCGACCTGGGCAAGCAGGCTCCGGAGCAGGTGACGAAGACCTTCTGGCTCGCCCGCGAGGAGTCCGATGCCGAAACCCGCGGATTTGCTGAAGACCTGTATCGCGTGGCCACAGCACACTCGGTAGAGATTGATGAACTGATCGTCCGCCATGCCGTGAACTGGCGGCTGGAGCGCATGCCGGGTGTCGACCGCAACGTGTTGCGGCTGGCTGCGGCTGAGATGCTTGGCTTTACCGGAACGCCGTTCCCGATCGTCATCAACGAGGCTCTGGAGATTGCGCGGCGTTACTCGGCGCCGGAGTCGGTGAGCTTTCTCAACGGCGTACTGGACGCAATGGCCAAGGAACTGATCAAGCGGATCTGAAATGCGCGTTCATCGCACGCTGGGAGTGAATCATGGCCTTTGAACATATCCTGCTTGAAAAGCGCGAGCCAATTGCGGTGATTACCATTAACCGCCCTGCGGTGCTGAATGCTCTGAATGCTGCGACTCTGAAAGAGTTATCACAGGCCTTTGAAGACATCGCGGCGGATGATGCGATTCGTGTTGTGCTTCTGACCGGCGCAGGCCCGAAGGCCTTTGTCGCCGGGGCTGATATTTCTGAATTGTCCGGACTCGATGAGGTGGCAGGCCGCGAGTATGCCGAACGCGGACATGTTCTTTCGCGCCGCATCGAGAAGCTGGGTAAACCAGTGATCGCATGTATCTCAGGCTTTGCACTCGGTGGCGGCTGTGAGCTGGCGATGGCCTGTACGCTGCGTCTTGCTTCTGAGGCAGCCCGGCTGGGCCAGCCTGAGGTAAAGCTGGGTCTCATAGCCGGCTTTGGCGGAACACAGCGCCTGCCCCGCCTGGTTGGCCGGGGTGCAGCCCTGAAAATGCTGCTCACCGGAGCTATGATTCCGGCTTCTGAAGCGTTGCGCATAGGGTTAGTGGATGAGGTAGTGCCGGCCGGCGAGTTGATGGCACGTGCCGAGGCGCTGGCACTGGAAATCGCAGCCAATGCGCCGATCGCGCTTGAGCGCACTTTGCTGGCTATCGACGCCGGCCTGGATCTCAGCCTTGATGACGGTCTCGCTGAAGAAGCGCGGCACTTTGGCCAGATCTGTGCGACGGAAGATAAGGATGAAGGCACTGCCGCATTTCTGACCAAGCGGGCCGCGGTTTGGAAGCGGAAATGAGCCTTTCTTCCTGATATTCTGGTCTCTGTGACGACATTGAAGAGAATCCAGGCCTGCGTTGTGGCGGCAGCGTTGTTTTCAGCTGTTGTGGTGGGCTGCCGCAGGGAAGAACAGGCAGTAACCAAAGTTGCAAGCACGGCGACAGCAGCCGAACACAAGGCTCAGGAAGCCTCGGCGCAGCGCGACAAGCAGCGCGCCCAGCTGGAGCGCATCGCACTGCCCACCAAGAGCCGCTACGTCGACGTGCACGAACCTGGAGTATGGGCCAATCCGTTTATCAGTTTTGATGCGAAGATGGTCAACGTGCGTGTGACGCTGGCTGATGCAAACCCCAGTGCGATCGGAGTCGGCGGCCTGCTGCGGCCTGCCGCAGCGCGGCGGCGCGAGGTGCAGATTCGCCCGCAGGATCTGGTCGATGCGCTGATTGCGCTGCCTGACAGTGCATGGCCATATGGGCGCGTCGTAGCTATCGAGGAGTCGCCGCTGGCGGATAAGTCACAGCGTCCGGCCATCCGGCGTCAAATCGAGGCGGCTATTCAGCAGCTCAACGAGCTGGGCGTTGTTGTGGATGAGTGGCCGACGCGCTGAGGCCGCTCTCTTTGAGCTGAGTGAGTTCTTCTCTCAGCTTCTGGTTTGTCCATAACAGCTCGCGAACCAAAGTCTGCAGGCTGTTGTACTGGCCGGCGAGCGTTTGCAGCTCTGCGTCTGCATTCCGCTCGCGAGGCTTGTCGGTGCTGGATTCGTGGCCAGATTCTTGCATACCCCACCATAGAGCGATTGCGTTCATTAGACCTCGTCGATCGTTCGTGCCGCAGCGTCGATGGCTTCGGCGATTTTGCGTGTCTGCTCAGGCGAGAGACTGCCCTGGCCTGCGCGCATTTTCAGCGCGAACTTGAGGTTCATCAGCGCACGCATGATTTGCGGCGAACGGCCCCGTCCGAAAGCTTTGCCTGCCTGGTCCATGCGGCCAAAAATCGCTTTCAGAATGCCCTGATTCGATTTCAGGTATTCCTGGCCCTGTTCCGTGACCGTGTAAAGCTTCTTGTTGCCTTCTGTTGAAGAGACGGTGGCATAGCCTTCTTCCTCAAGCAGCGTCAGCGTGGGGTAAACGACGCCCGGACTCGGTGCGTAGCCGCCCGAGAGCCGCTCTTCAATGGCCTTGATGAGCTCGTAGCCATAGCTGGGTTTTTCCGCCAGCAGCGCGAGGATAACGAGGCGAAGTTCGCCTGAGTCGAAGAGCCGCTCGCGGTCGCCGCCAAATCCACCAAAGCCGCGGCCATGACGTCCCATGAAGCCCTCGAACATTTCGCGGCCCCCGTGGCGTCCGTGATGGCGTTCTTCATGGCGATGGCCGCAATGGCCTTCATGCCGGCCATGAGCCTCGCGGGCTTCGGCAAATCGTGCTTCTGCAAATTCTCTAAATCGTTCTTTTCCAAACATATTGGTTCTCCTGGTCCGTCCGATACATCTCGCGAACTAGTCACGATATATCTTAAGATATATCTAAGATTGTCGAAATGTAAAGATGATTCAGGAAATTTCAAATTGTGCGGGGCCCATGCAACGAAAAGAGAAGGCTACCGCAATTGAGGCAGGGATTTTGCGGCGACGGGCAGTTCTGCGACCGCTATGGATTTGACTTGATTGCGGCCTGCGGATTTGGCGAGGTACATCTGCCGGTCCGCGCCAGCTAGTAGCTCTTCAAGATGATCACCGCTGGTGGGATGATAGGTTGCGCAACCGACGCTGACGGTAATGCGGCCGGTGGCGCTGCCTTCGTTGATGGCGCCGAGGTCAAGGACTTCTTGCCGGATGGATTCGGCGACGGCGATGGCGCCCTGCTGATCTGTGTCGGGCAGGATGATGGTGAATTCTTCGCCGCCGTAGCGGCCTACGATGTCAGTGGGGCGCCGGGCGACGGAGGCGATACAACGGGCGACGCTCACGAGGACTTCATCTCCGGCGGCATGGCCGTAGGTATCGTTGAACCGCTTGAAGTGATCGATGTCGGCGAAGAGAGCGGAGATAGATGTGCGATCGCGACAGGCGCGACCCCACTCCTGCCGGAAGCGCTCATCGAAAGCGCGGCGGTTGTTTACTTTGGTGAGCGGATCGATGGAGGCTAGGCGCGTAAGCTCCTGCTCGGCGCGGAGCTTGTCGCGCAAGGTAAAGGCAAGGAGCCATGAGCCGATGCCGATGACGAGTGCGGAGATGATGGCGACGCTCGCAGTGATACGTGCCTCACGGCGCCAGTTCGCAAGCGCGGTGTCAAGGGGTGGACCAGCGATGACAACGATAGGCAAGTAGCGGAGATGGCGCCAGCTAATGAGGCGAATGACGCCATCGCGATCGGTGCCAATCGTGGATCCTGTTTCGCTCTTCGCGATCTCGTGCATGACAGGAAGATAGTTGATGTTGACGCCGACATCGCTGTCTCGGTAAGGCCTGCGAGCGAGGATAGTGCCGTCTCCAAGGGCCATGGTGACGCCGCCACTGGCATCGGTGTTCAGCTGATCGAAGAGACGCTCCATGAATTCAATGCGAACCTCCAAGACGACAACACCGTTAAAGGAGCCGTCAGGCTTGTTGATGCGGCGCGCTAGCGCGATCATTGGCTTGCCGGTGAGACGGGAGCGAACTGGATGCGAGATGAAGAGGCCGAGGGAAGGGTTGTGCTCCAGGGCGAAAAAGTATTCGCTATCGCCTATATGGAGGCTGGCGCCTTTGGGCCCGGTGTCTTTGGAGGCGATAACGCGTCCGTTGGCGTCGAGGACGTGCTGGCTGGTGACGTAGGTATCAGCGGGAAGGCCAGAGAACATGAGCTGGTCGCGGATGTCAGGAGGAAGCTTCCAGATGCGCGGGTCCTGTGCGGCGTTGACGATGGCCTGGATCTGCCCGTCGTAGAAGCGATTCTTGTTCTCGATATCGACGGCCATGATGTTGGTGAGATTGGCGGAGTTGTCTCGGGCGTGGCTGAGGACGAGTTTGCGGTCAGTGGAGACGAGCAGCATCGGCAGGACGATGATGAGGACGGCAGCTACGGTGCCGAAGACGCCGATGGCGTAGGGACGATTGCCGATGAACTGGGTGATGCGATGCATGTTCGCCGCCCCGATTTTAAGAGTATAGCCGCTGCAGAGATTGGAGTTAAGCCGGCGAGAGAAGCCTGAATTACCACCCCATCTGGCGCATTCGCTCAAGAATGATCGCAGTGTACTTATTCATGCGCTCTGGCCGTCGCTTCAGCGGGGCTGGCAGGACTGCAGCGAGCCGTGCCGCCTGTTGGGGGCCGATATTTCGGGCTGGCGTTTCGTAGTAGTAAAGGCATGCCTGCTCCGCTCCGTAAACGCCAGGACCCCACTCGACAACATTGAGGTAGAGTTCCAGAATGCGCTGCTTGCTGAGAACAAGTTCAGCCACGGGTACGAGCGTGAACTCCGCACCTTTACGGAGGATCGAACGGTTCGTTCCGAAGAACAGGTTTTTTACGAGCTGCTGCGTGATGGTGGAAGCTCCTCGCGTGCGGCCGCCGTCCAAGTCGTTTTCTGCAGCGAGTTGTATCTGGTGCCAGTCGAAACCATGATGCTGGTAGAAGCGTCCATCTTCTGCGGCGATGACAGCGTGCTGGAGATCAGGTGAGATCTGGTTGAGCGGGACGAATTTGTAGCGTTCGTGATACGGCGTGTGGCGAGCCCAGGCCTGAAGACGGCGTTCGATATGCACGGCGGTTGTTGGCGGGTCGATCCAGCGGGCAGCGATGAGAAGCAGCACGGAAAGCAACCAGAGGACCGCTACACCGATCGCAAGCCATCGAACAGCGGATAAGAAGAGGTTCTTCCGAAGTTTGGTCTGGGAGGGTATGGGTGGCTTTGCGATCACGTCTCAGAATAATAGCGTGGCTCTCGTTTGCGGGTGAACTTGCAGGCGAAGCTCTCGCGAGCCCGTCTCTGAAGCCCTTCGTCTGGTGCAGGTTATTCGAAACCGAAGAAGGTCATGGAACGGGAGACGGAGGATTTTCAGGATCTAAACGTCAGGATCACTCTAGAATGGTGCAGCATGACACTCAATGAGCTGATGAACGCCGCAGGACAGGTGTCCATTGACGAGCGCGAGGCGTACCTTGTCATCTTTACTGAAGGCTTCAGCGGCTATGTCTGCCGGAACGAAGGATCGACAGATGTGAGTCGTGCGCTGTTCAAGGGAACATACCGCGATTGCCAGGTATGGATTGAGCGGCGAGGGCTGGCGTCGGCGCTCCAATATGTGATGGAGCATCTGGCGGAGGTGCAGGAGCTGGCGGGGACTTCAGGAGCCGGGTTGGTGGAGATGCTGGCGCGGTTGTCATGAGACTTGATTCGAACTTGCCGACGTGAAAATCAGCTTGGCTCAGACGAAGCATTGAAAGGGCCATGCCGCCATTGATCTGAAATTCGCCTGAAGAGAGCCGTACTACTCTGCGTTGTCGATCTGGGCGCGCTGGAGTTTGTCGCTGTAGTCGATGTAGACGGACTTCCACGTAGTGTAGAAATCGATCGCGCCATTGCCTTCACGATGGCCGTTTCCGGTCTGCTTCACGCCACCGAAGGGCAGGTGCACCTCGGCTCCGATTGTGGGCGCATTGATGTACGTAATGCCGGCTTCGAGGTCGCGAATGGCGGCAAAGGCGCGGTTCACGTCCTTAGAATAGAGCGCAGTCGAGAGGCCATAGTCGATTGAGTTGGCGATCTCGATGGCTTCTTCAATGGTACTGAACTCAAGCAAGGACACGACAGGGCCGAAGACTTCTTCGCGCGCAATTCGCATGTCGGGCTGCACATCACCGAAGACCGTCGGCGCAAAGAATGTGCCGTTTGCATAAGGACCATCGATCAGACGCTCGCCTCCGGTCAGAAGCTTTGCGCCCTCTGCGACCGCGATTTCACAGTACTTCGCGCTGGTCTCAATCTGCTGCTCATTGATTTGCGGGCCTACCTGCACTGCATTCTCGGCGCCTTCGTTGAGGCCATTGCCGACGCTGAGTGCCCGGGCGTGGGCAACGAGCTTCTGCGTGAATTCAGCGGCAATGTTTTTGTGCAGCAGAATGCGGCTTGTTGCCGTGCAGCGCTGGCCGGTAGTACCGAAGGCTCCCCAAAGCGCGCCTTCCAGAGCGAGTTCGAGGTTAGCATCGTCCATCACGATCATCGCGTTCTTGCCGCCCATCTCGAGAGAAACAGGCTTGAAGTTCGCAGCTGCCCGTTGTGCGACATGCGAGCCAACCGCTGACGAGCCGGTGAAACTGACGGCGCGAACGTCAGGATGCTCGACGAGTGGCGCGCCCGCTTCAGGACCATATCCGAAGACGATATTGACCACACCGGCAGGGAGGCCGGCGTCCATCAGCGTCTGTACGAGATTAAGCGCGGAAAGCGGCGTATCTTCCGCTGGCTTGATCACGCAGGTGTTGCCCGAAACCAGGGCGGGAAAGAGCTTCCACGAAGGGATGGCCATGGGGAAGTTCCATGGGGCAATCATGGCGCAGACGCCTATAGGCATACGGATCGACATGGCGAACTTGTTCTGCAGCTCTGAAGGAGTGGTCTGTCCGTACAAACGGCGGCCTTCGCCCGCCATGTAGAAGGCGGTGTCGATTGCTTCCTGCACGTCGCCGCGAGTTTCAGCCAGCACCTTGCCCATCTCGCGGGTCATGAGCTGGGCGTACTCTTCCTTGCGCTGAGTGAGCAGTTCGCCTGTGCGATACAGAATCTCTGCCCGCTTTGGCGCGGGAACCAGCCGCCAGGTTGTAAAAGCCTTTTTCGCCGCGGCCACGGCGAGGTTGACGTCTTCAGCATTTGAGGAAGGGAAGATGCCTACAACGTCCGAGTGGTCGGCGGGATTGATGTTCTGAAAGGTCTGGCCGCTGACGGAAGGCAGCCATTCGCCGCCGATGAGATTGTGATAGAGCTTGCTCGCCACGAAGTTCCTCGCTTTGCTTGTCTGAAGAAGGGACTGAATTACCCCAGCCACGCGGCAAGGGCCAACCTTTCAGCTTATCGCAAAACCGTATGTTGGGCGCTAAGGGGCGGGTTCGTTGAAGGGGCGAATTTCCAGTGTTTCAGAGTGGCCGGAATTGTTCCACGTGTATCACGCCTGGGTCGAATGGGAAGGCTTTGGCGAGGTTTGTTGGAAGTGGCTTGTTTTGTGTTGGTTGAGGTTGCACTGAATTTATGGTGTTTTGTGCCTTGTGCAGCGAATGGGGATTTTGCATGTTCTCGCGGAAGAAGCATTCTGGCGATTGGAGGTGGCTTTCGATCGATTCTGTCGGATATTGCGCTACATATTTCAAATCGGGATATGATGTTTCGCTTTTTTCAGAGCAGGGACATCCAGAGTTAGGAACCTTCGCCAAAAGGGCCGAACTAACGAGACGACCTCTCGGTTTATCGCTTGCGGAGTTGGGTGCGCAGATGCGGCGAGAGGAGAGCGCGGCCGCGGGTGTGCCTGGGCTCGCAATTTTCTAAAGACAAAATCTCTCAGTTCGCTGTAGGCTGACGGTCAATTCAGCGATATTCAATCTCAAACTCTAGACCATCAGGTAATCGTTCCCGCTGAATACCCTCCCCATTGTTGGCTTTTTTGTCGCAGGGGTGAAACGAACTCCTGCCAGCAGTCACATGCACTTGGGTCAAATCCTCTTCAGGAGAAGATCAAATGCTAATCAGAAGTCTGCGCCATGGGATGCCGGTAACACTGGCATTTCTCGCTGCCACCCTATGTTTTGGAGAAACTCCGAAAGCTGCCATCACACTCGAACCGCAGGATGCTCACGAGGTTGCCGCACTTGCACAGGTGAAAGGAGAGATCGCGTTTGCGGGCGTGCCTGCGAATTATTACGTCTTTCGTTCGGCGGGGGCTGGCGAGGTGGCGGATGTGGAGCGCCTGACGCTGCACTTCAACACTGCGACGAAACTGACCAAGATCGAATCCACGAAGGACTTCAAGCTGGAAGGCGGAAGCTGCGTTGCGGGCAATGCCTACGACGCAGGTGGAAGCTGCATGTTGTTGGTGCGATTCACGCCGCAGGGGGCTGGCCAGAGGCTGGGCCATGTGATGATCTCGCACACGGGATCGCCGGAACCTCTCGCCTTTGGACTGGGCGGGTACGGGTATGCGCCGATAGCAAGCTTTACACCAGCCATCATCACGACCGTAACTGGCACGTATCCGTCGAACACGGGACTGCTGAGCGGGGCACAAAACCTGACAGTGGACGGCGGAGACACGCTGTATGTCGCGGACACTGGGAATAACACGATTCGGTATATGGATTCGAGCGGAGTCATCAAGACACTTGCTACGACGTCTGCCGGGCCGTCGGGAATAGCAGTGGACACGTTTGGCGAGGTGTACTTCGATTTACCAACGGCAACGGCCGGCACGATGTTCGAAATCTACGGTTACGGTCCGGTGGTTCAAATCAATGGGACAGGTACGGCATCCTGTCCTGCCGCAACTCCTTGCAACCTAAGCTCCGAGGCGCTGGGCACGCCGGGGGAGATGAGCATGGATCCTTACAATCACCTGTTCTTTGTGGACTCTCACATGGGTGCGGCGATGGCGACGGTGCAACCTCTCCCGGCGAAGCTCATCTTCCTGTACGATCCGTTCCCGTATCAGACCAACCCGTCCAGCGCGATGGCGGTCGATGCGAGTGACAACCTTTATAGCCTGTGGTCGAACGGGGGCACCTGTTCCATTCAACAATCGTCGCTCTACAACGCTGAAAATTTCAACGTTATCTTCAATAAGATCGCGGGCGGGCATACCTGCGGATTCAGCGGAGATGGTGGTCTGGCTGGCAATGCGGAGATCGGCGCCACGGTGGGACAGATGACCTTTGATCTTGCCGGGAATCTGTATTTCAGCGATACGGTCAACAACCGGGTGCGCCGCATCGACTACGTGACCGGCATAATCAGTACGATAGCCGGCAGCGGCGTGGCCGGATATGCGGGAGATAACGGTCAGGCTACCACCGCGTACCTGAGCAAACCCACGGGTGTTGCAGTGGACTCACAAGGGCAGGTGTACATTATCAGCGCAACGTCAGCGGCGGCGACTACGCAGGTTGTGCGGAAGCTGGGACCGAACGGGCTGCTCGCCTTTGGCAATCAGTTAAGGTCGACCGCCAGCAGCACTCGATTTGTAACACTTTCAAATACAGGCAATTCAGGTTTGACGTTTACCAAAGTCGTGATTACCGGGTCCAGCGCCACGGACTTCACGATTGACGCCAATACCACCTCCTGTAATCTGGCTGTCGGCGCCACATTAGCCAGCGGTCAAAGCTGCAAGGTCGGAATCATTTTCAAGCCCGCGGCGGCTGGGGGTCGGGTGGCGAATCTCGTATTTCTCGACAACACGGTGACCAACTCCAACACGGTGCAATTATCCGGAACTGGGACGTTGCCGGCAGCTACGTTTGCCATCACATCACCGGCTGCGAGCACGTCAGTAACTGCCGGGACCGCTGTACATTTTGCGGTCAGCGTAACATCCGGCACAACGCCCGCGCCCACCGGCACAGTCAAATTCACTCTGGACGGTACGGCGATCGGCAGCCCTGTCACGATTGCTGCGGGAGCTGCGGCGGTGAACGTGGCCTCGACAGTTGTCGGCGTGCACACACTTGCCGCGACCTATAGTGGCGACGCTAACTATGCGGCATCCGGTGCGATCTCACGCACTTTCACGGTGACAGCGGCGGCTGCGAAGCTTCCGGCGACGGTAAAGCTGTCGGTCTCTGCCAATCCATCGATTTCCTGCAGATCGGTCGTATTCTCTGCGGCTGTTGCCGGCACCACCGGCGCTGCGCCGACTGGAACCATCGTACTGAAAGATGGGACCAGGGTATTGGCTACAGCCAGCCTGAACAACGGCGCCGCGATACTGCCGGCTTCGCTGCTCAGCATCGGGAGCCACATGGTGACGGCGACGTATGGCGGAGACGCGGTTCACGCTTCCTCGACATCCACCGCGGTCAAAGAAGTGGTCACGCCGAGTATGCAATGCAGTTCTCTGCGTCCGGAACCGATTCGTCGGGTTGGTCGATTCGCGCCGCTCGAATAGTTGCAGAATGCAAATATGCGGGCGGGTGGCCTTTTGCGGGCCCCCGCTCGTTATATATATCTCTCCCTGTCGTTCCCGGTTTGGGAAGGTCTGTTCCGTTCCGTCAAGATGAATTTCCACCATCCGCACCATCGGCTCACTGGCCGTACAATAGCGTAGAGAGTCCTAAAAAGCCCCGCTGCGCCGGCGCTAGAGAGTTTATTCAAGAAATGTCATCTAACGGTTATTCTTCGCGTCCTTCGCGTTCGCACGGTCTTCGCTCACTGTTCAGCATGTTTTCGAGTGACCTGGCGATCGATCTTGGCACTGCCAACACACTCGTCTACGCCGCGGGCAAGGGCATCGTGGTCAACGAGCCCTCGATCGTCGCCCTCAACAAGAACACCGGCGAAGTGGAGGCAGTCGGCAAGGAAGCCAAGGAGATGCTCGGCCGTACCCCCGGCAACATCGTGGCCATCAAGCCGATGAAGGATGGTGTCATCGCTGACTTCAAAGTCACCGAGAAGATGCTGAATTACTTCATTCAGAAGGCGCACAACCGCAAGATGCTGGTGCATCCGCGCATCGTGATCGGCGTGCCGTCTGAGATTACCCAGGTAGAAAAGCGCGCAGTCGAAGACTCGGCCTACCGCGCCAAGGCCAGCGAGGTTTATCTCGTGGAGCAGGCGATGGTGGCTGCCATCGGCGCAGGGCTGCCCATTACCGAGGCCTACGGCAACATGGTGGTCGATATCGGCGGCGGAACCAGCGATATTGCGGTGATTTCGCTCTCGGGCATCGTCTATTCGCGGTCGGTGCGCATGGCCGGCAACCAGATGGACGAGGCGATCACCAACTATCTCAAGCGTAAGTACAACCTGCTGATCGGCGAACGCACAGCGGAACAGATCAAGATCGAAATCGGCTCGGCTTACGTGCTCGACAAGCCGCTGACGATGGAGATCAAGGGCCGCAACCTCATCGAGGGCGTACCCAAGACGATCACGATTAATGACTCGGAGATTCGCGAGTCGCTCGCCGAGTGCATTTCGGTGATCGTCAACGCGATTCGCGTGGCATTGGAGCGGACGCCTCCCGAGCTTTCGGCGGATATCTCTGACCGCGGCATCGTGCTTACGGGCGGTGGCGCGCTCATCAAGAACCTCGACAAGCGTATCCGCGAAGAGACCGGCCTGCCGGTTTCGGTGGCTGACGATCCGCTGGCCTCGGTGGTGTTGGGAACGGGCAAGATGCTTTCCGACTTCCGCCTGCTGCGCAAGATCAAGATCGACTAAACGCCCGAAGCAAGTAGAGCAACCTGAGCAGCGGATATGCCGGTCAATCGGGATTTTTCCGCTGCTGTTGCGCAACTGAGCACTTCTTTCGATTGCGTGTCTGCCGTTCCTTGGTTGTCGTTCGCAAGTTACGCGACAATGTGCTCAGGGCACCGTCGATGTCGCGTCTCACGCACTCGAACCGTGGTCCGAATCTCTGGTTGGTATGGAATCCTTTTTCAGCCGTTATCGCAACCTGATCGTGCTGCTGGCCGTGCTGCTCGCGCAGGTGATTGGCCTGGCGGTGCAGGTGCGCAAGCCGGGTCCCGTCACCAGCGGTGTTACGCAGGAGAACCAGGACGGGCGCAGCGTGCGGCTTATCCGGCTCTGGGCGGCGGAGATGGTGACCCCCTTTGAGCGGGCCATACACGATTCGGGGCAGACGATGGGCAGCGTCTGGAGCGACTACCTCGACCTGCGCCATACCCGCGATGAGAACAAGCAATTGCAGCAGACCGTGGATCGCCTGCGTCTGGAACAGGCCATGCTGCATGAGGATGCGCTGCAGGGACAGCGTCTGCAGGGGCTGCTGAATTTTCGTGAGAACTACATTTACAAGACCACTCCCGCGCAGGTGATCGGGACCAGCGGCAGCAGCCAGTCGCATGTGATCTGGCTAGACAAGGGTTCAGAAGACGGGCTGGCGACCGACAATGCCGTGATTACTCCAGATGGAATTGTCGGCAAAGTACGAGAAGTTTTCAAGCACACGTCGCAGGCGCTGGTGATCAATGATCAGACGAGCGGAGCCGGGGTGGTGCTGGAGACGACGCGCATCCGCGGGATTCTGCGCGGCAATGCTGCCGGACAGCCGCAGGTGATCAATATCCTGGCGGATCAGCGGATTCAGCCGGGTGAGCACGTGCTCACTGCCGGCGGAGATCAGATTTTTCCGCGTGGTTTGCCTGTCGGCGTGGTGGAGCGGGTGGAGCGCGATCCGGAGCGGGGATCGTTTATCAACGTGGTCGTCAAGCCAGCGGCGAATCTGCAGCACCTGGACGAGGTGCTGGTGATTACTTCGCTGGAGCCGCATCTTTCTCCGCAGCAGCAGGCGGATCTGGCGACCAGCGAAGAGCTCAAGGGCGCCGAGGTGGCCGCCGAGGCCGAGCGCAAGAAAGCTGCGGCTGAGATGGCGGAGCGGCTGCCGGGACTGAAGGATCCCAATGCTCCAGCTGCTCCGGCTGGCGAGAATGGCCAGACCCCTCCTGCGCCTGTAGTTCCGGTTACGCCGAAGCCGTTGCCGGCGAAGCATCCAGACCGCTTTTCGCCGGGCGGTGCAGCGGACGCTCCGATAGATACTCCGGGCAATGGCAGTGATGGGCAAAGCCGCGAGGATGACGCGTCGCAGGCGAAGCCGAAGAGCAAGCCGGTGACGAATCCGCAATCGAGTCCACAGTCCCAACCTTCGAGCCCTAAGCCGGTCAATCCCAAACCGTCTAGTCCTAAGCCGGCTACGCCGAATCTCGGTAAGGCTGCGGGGAGGACGCGATAGCGGTGCAGACGCTCATTCCTGACTACCGGCGCGATCTTGAGATCCGGCGCTACCCGACGTATATGTATGCGCTGGTGCCCTTGGCTGCACTGGTGCTGCAGGCGTGGCTGCCGCGCGTGCTTGGCCGGTTCGCTTACATGGACCTGCCGCTACTGGTGACGATCTACTTTGCGCTCAACCGGCGCAGTCCGATTCATGGGACGCTGCTTGGGGCGATCCTGGGCATGGCGCAGGACGGACTGACGCAGGGCGCGATCGGGATTCATGGGATTGCGAACTCGGTCTGCGGGTTTTTGTCGGCTTCGATCGGGATTCGAATTGTGGTGGATAACAACGTTATCCGGATGGTGCTGAACTTTGCGTTTACGCTGCTTTCGGGCGCGATGATGATCTTCATTGTGCGCATTCTGCTCGGCCTTGAGTGGCACACGAACTGGCTGGACGAGGTGCTGCGCGCTGCGGGCAATGCGCTGATTGGCGCGGTGCTTTTTCCGTTGCTGGATCGGACGCAGATTCGGGACTAAGGTCCATAAAGGCGAAGAGAAGGAGAATGGACCCCGGGGGGGGGGTGGGTTCATTTCTCATTATCCTTTTTATAATCATTAATTTAGACGCGATTTTTATGCGCTTTTGGCGCGTTTTGTGCACTTTTTAGTTGTATTAACGCACGGCGGGTTCTCTTGGAGAAGGCAACACCAAAATACTGCTCTTATATTGTGCATTATTTAAGCGTAATTCGATGCAAGTGGCGAGGTTCGTGCTGCGCACAAATTTGGTTACAACGCAGAGGAGAGGTGCGGGGCGCCCCGCATTGTTTCTTATTTAGATCTGGACGACTGGCCTATACCCATGGTCTTCGACAACTGCAAACTCGCGTTCATCCAACATCGGAACCGCCGCCTTGCAACGCCAACACCAAGCTGATTTCATTTCTTGCCCTCGTTGGGTCCGCTCGCTATTTAGACTTGGCTACCTGCAGCTCGGCTATGAAGGTATTGGCAACGATGTACGAATCTCCAAAGTGAAGAACTCTCGGCCGTACTGTTGTTCGCTTTCGTCTGAGAATCACCTGTGGCTGCTTACCTATGGACCCAAGAGCCTTGGCATAAGCCCGCATGAGAAAATCCGGGCCCCGACAGACAAACTTGTCTTTTGAAACGGCTTGGATGCCCGAGTACCAATCAAAAGGAATCCAGTCATCGACTGCCTCGGTATGCGCTTTATAGAGAGTCCCGATTAGCACTGCCTCGTCACTGGTGCCGCTCCACCGAACCTCAGCCCGCGGTGCGACACACTCGCGTGCGGCGGGATGGGTGCTGGAGTATAGAGCTAACCCTCCGCCATCCAGAGCAGTGATATTTGCTTCGTGTACTTCCGAGCACGTGATTCGCCACGCGTCAACACGCTTTCCACGCCTCCCTTTGTGGATGCCAAAAGAAAGAACAAGGCCCCTGGAGACCTTCCGAACTTCTTCGAGGCGCACCCAACTATCTGCTGAACCTACGATCAATTCGATTGCTTTTTCAATACGCATAGTCATCATTCGTAACGCAGTCGGGCCTATTTCTGCTGGAGGCGAAGTCGTTTCGGAATCCAATCTTAATTCGGAGTTAGAGCAGTTGGAGGTTGACCCCTATCTTAGTTTCTTTTCTTGATGTGTGGCACTCTAATTCTTCCTTATTCAGGCATGGGCCACCCTCAAGAGAAAGAGAGTGACCGGGTCCTTCGCTGCGCTCAGGATGACAACAAGAACATAAAGAGGAATGACAACAAAGGCAACAGCAAGAGCAGCGGCAACGACAAAAGCAGATTCCCTTTGGGAATGACAGCAAGAACGGCAAGAGCAACAACAAAAGCAACAGCAAGAGCAGCGACAACGACAACAGCAGATTCCCTTTGGGAATGACAGCAAGAAAAGCGAGAGCAACAACAAAGGCAACAGCAATAAAAGCCAAAGCAATAGCATGCGCGTAAGCTGCCGTGGTCAGGCGGTGGCTTCTATGTCTGCAATTGCTTCGGGGTCGGGTTCGAATTGGAGTAGGCGGCGGTTTTCGGGGGAGGGCAGGTTGTTGTCTTCTTCGGGGGCTTCGAGGAAGGCCTGGAAGAGGGTGGCGTAGAGGCCGTGGCGGCTGGTGAGGCGTTCGCGGCGCTGGCGGAGGAATTCGAAGCCGAAGGCGGATTCCTGCTCAACTTGGTTCAGGAAGTCCTGGGTGAAGAAGATGTGGGAGTTTGCCACGGCGCCGAGGATGAGTGAGCGCCAGCTCATTCGCAGCAGGTTGCGGAGGGTGGGGGTGCCGTGGGGGAGTTGATCCATTCTGTCGCCGACGCGGTCACTGAAGTTGAGGAGCTGCGTTACGAGGGCGTCCAGAGGGATTCCGCGGGCGATGGCGCGGGAAAAGAGGGTAGCGGAGCCGCGCTGCATGTCTTCGGCTACGTCCTGCAGGTCGTCGCCCAGTTGAAGCAGGACGCCCCACTCGAAGGCGAATTGGTTTTCCTGTTCGGTGAGCCAGCCGCGTGCAAGGCATGCGTCGGCGAGGACGGATGTGCCGCCTTTGGCGCAGCTCAGGCGTAGAAGCTCTTCATCAGGGCACATATTGCCGGCGCCTACCTGGGCCATGCTTTCTTCCTGCGCGCGATGGATGGCGAGGAGGCAGTCGAAGACCTGGGGGAAATCGGCGCGGGGGTAGTGGCCTTCGATCAGCTCGACCATGGTCCAGAGTGCCCGCTCGCGGCTTTCCAGTACATGTAGCTTTTCGCCGCGCAGCCGGGCCCGGAAGCGGGCGCTGAAATGAAGTTTGGCTTCGCGAGTGATGTCTTCGCGGTCGAGGTAATTGTCGCTGTAGGGGTAGAGCAGGCTGTAGCCGAGGATAGAGGAGGTGAGACGGACCTGCTCGCCGAGAAGCGGCTGCATGCCGCAGGCGGTCCATGCGTTGCGGCAGGCCTGAATGATGTCGGGCATGCTCAAGTCGGGGTCGAAGCGGCGCGCCCATCGGGCAAGGGTTGAGCCTACGGGCAGGAATTCGTCGGTGAGGATGTGGGTTGCGTTGTCTTCAAGGCCGAGTGCGAGTGCGGAGAAGTGGGCGAAGACGGCGGTGATGCGGGCTTGCGTGGCGAGGCGTTCTGATCGGAGGCGGGGCGCATTTCGCAGTTCCAGTTCTACGGCTTGCAGCGCTTCGTCGTAGGCTTTTTCGCGCTCGCGGCGTTGTGCGGGGCTGTAGCGCGGGCCGATTGAGGCGGGCGTGCTGGCGCAGCTATTCCAGATCGCCAGAGTCTGCTCGGTCTGCTTTTGTACCCAGGGCCAGTCGTAGAGTCTCGACATATGGTGGAGAGGTACGAAGGATGGAATGCGGCGGTTCCATGTTGGCAATTCCGTTGGCAATTCCCGATTGTGGTCGAGGCTCGTAACGCGCCAGCTACCTGATCTTGCGACGTGAACATGGCATTCACCAACTTGCGGTCAGACCGCGCTATTCTTGAAAAAGAGGAAGTGTAGAAACAGTGGCCGTAGACAAGGTCAACCGCGATGAAAAGCTGCCGGCGATCAAGCTGACGGTGGTGCAGTACGGCATTCTGGTGATGATGCTGGTGCTGGGGGGCGGCCTGTGGCGTTTGCAGGTGTTGGGCGGCGACAACTGGCGCGTGCTGGCGGAGCAGAACCGCATTCGCAAGGTTCCGGTGCTGGCGGCGCGGGGCAAACTGTTCGACCGCGAAGGCCGGCTGGTGGTGGATAACTATCCTTCGGTCTCGTGCTTCCTGGTTCGCGAGCAGAATCGCAATATTGACGCCGACCTGCCGCTGATTGCCAAGGGCCTCAATCTTGACCTGGACCAGCTGCGGAACACCCTGCACCGGTATCGCATGGCGCCGGGGTATCAGCCGATTCCGATCAAGCAGGACGTTTCGCCGGATGAGCAGGCCTTTATCGAGGCGCACCGCAATGAGCTGCCGGAGCTGGAGACGATTGACGAAGAGCGGCGGCTCTATCCGCGTGACGGATTTGCGGCGCACCTGATCGGCTATGTCGGCGAGTTGAGCGAAGACGACCTGAACAAGCCCAAATATGCCTATTACGAGCCGGGCGATGTGGTGGGTAAGGCGGGCGTGGAGGAAACCTACGACGAGCTGCTGCGCGGACGCGATGGCTCGATGGACGTGGTGGTGGACAGCCACGGGCGCGAGGTTGGGCGACGGGGCATTCAGCTGGCGACTCCCGGTCAGGATTTGAAGCTGACGATCGACAACGATATTCAGCGCGCGGCCGAACTGGCGCTGGGCGAGGCCAACGGCGCGATAGTGGCGATGGACCCGCGGAATGGGGAGATTCTGGCGCTGGTTTCGCACCCGAGCTACGATCCGAATGCGTTTGCAGTGCGGATTGGCCGGACGGACTGGAACAAGCTGATTACGGATCCGAATCATCCGCTGATGAACAAGGCGATTCAGGACCAGCTTGCGCCGGGGTCGACATTCAAGGTCATCATGTCGGTGGCGGGGTTGGAAGAGGGAGTTGCCGAGACGCTGAAGGTGAATTGTTCGGGGGGCGGCGATTTCTATGGGCACTTTTTCAAGTGCGACCATCACCACGGCTTGCTGAGCATTCATGAAGCGATTCCGATGTCGTGCGATACGTATTTTTACACTCTGGCGCAAAGGCTGGGGATTGACACGATCGCCAAGTACGCGAGCGAGCTGGGAATCGGCTTGAAGACGGGTATCGACTTGCCAAACGAGATGACGGGCATCATGCCGTCTACGAAATGGAAGATGAAGAACTACCACGAAAAGTGGTATGCGGGCGAGGTGATCTCGGTCGGGATCGGGCAGGGCGCGGTGGCAGTGACGCCGATTCAACTGCTGCGGGCGCTGAGCGGGATTGCTTCGAATGGGAACCTGGTTCGTCCGCATGTGGTCAACGGTGGGCAGCTTCCGGCGCAGTATCGCCAGGCGGTGCTGGATACTTTCGGTGGACAGGGGGACAGGCAGATGACGCTGACTCCCGATACGTGGATGACGGTGACTGAGGGGATGGCGCAGGCGACGACTCCCGGGCTGTATCACACTGCGGAGGGCGCGCATCTTGAGGGTATTGATTTTGCAGGCAAGACGGGCACGGCGCAGGTGGTGGGTGGCGGCGACACGCATAACAAGGGCGGATTGAAGACTCCGAATGCGTGGTTTGTGGGCATGGTGCCACGGCGCAACCCGGAGATTGCAGTGGTAGTGCTGCAGGAGCATGGCGACTGGGGTTCCGGCTCGGCGAAGCTGGCGGCACAGATCATTACGGCTTATGTGAATAAGAAGCGTAAGCAGGATGGGAATTTGCTGCTGCAGGCGGATAAGAAACCTGCTCCGGTGGAAATGGGCGCGGTCTGGTCGACCCCGACGCCAAGTGATAAAGGTGGCGAGGCGGAAGAGGCGATCGCTGGATCTTCGGCTGGGATGTCGGGCGGGCGGTTTGTGATTCCAGTCGATGGGCGTCAGCCGGCGCAGAGTTCGCCAATGTTTCCTGATCCGGCCAGGCCTGAGAATCGGCAACGGAATGTGGCTGAGATTGCAGTGGGACTGCCGGAGCGCTTCCGCGAGGTGGTTCACTGATGCGCCGGACGCTTAGTATTGGGGACTTTGACTGGACATTGCTGGGGATGGTGTTGACGCTCTGCACCATCTCAATCTTCGAGATTTACTCGGCCACACAGAACACCAAGTTTCATGGCTTTGCCGGTAAGCAGATCTACTGGATCCTGGGCGGTATCGTAGCCATGTTTATCATGTCCAAAATCGATTACCACCGCCTGTTGGACGTAGTCTGGTGGCTATATGGCTTCTTTCTTCTTGCTCTGATTGCCGTGAAATTAGTTGGTCATCAGGCGCTCGGGGGAAAGCGCTGGATCAAGGTGGGGCCGATCAGCTTTCAGCCATCTGAGTGGTTCAAGCTGGTGCTGATTGTGCTGATGTCCGGCTATTTTGCCAATCTGGGTGGCAAGAGCCTGACATGGCGTGACATTGGCAAAGCGATCTGCCTGGTCGGTGTTCCGATGTTCATGGTGCTCAAACAGCCTGATCTGGGAACTGCGCTTACTTACCTGCCGATTCTGGTGGCTGGATTATTTCTGGGT